>OGEQ01000009.1_pt1 | contig 208545 bp, 207 predicted proteins | sample 1570731 | NCBI WGS metagenome assembly OGEQ01 (sample SAMEA2582132, study PRJEB24529) | metagenome | biome: Human gut stool | place: China | collected 2011
ATTTCTTAAGGGGAATTGCGACGGCTGTCTTCATAAGAAAACATAACAAATAAAATCTTAATAAAAAATAAGAAAGCCAAAATCCTTTGAAATGATAAGGATTTTGGCTTTCTTTGTTTTCTTATGAAGATACCTCTAAATCCGATGCTGTTTCTTTTTTACACTTCTTTCAATTCAACCAGACCCTGTTCATACATCCGCTGGAGGGATTTCAAAATCCCTACTTTCGCATGATACCAAGTCAAACCACCCTGGAAGTAAACAGAGTAAGGCGCACGCAGAGGGCCATCGGCACTCAGTTCAATGGAAGAACCCTGCACAAAAGCCCCTGCTGCCATGATAACATCGCAGTTGTAACCAGGCATTGCGTAAGGTTCGGGGCGCACATAGCTGTCCACAGGTGCAGCTGCCTGAATCCCTTCACAGAAAGCAATAAGTCTTTCCGGTGTGCCCAGTTCCACTGCCTGAATGATGTCATGACGGCTTTCTGTGCTGTTAGGAATTACTTTAAAGCCCAGTCTTTCATAGATATTTGCCGCAAAGATAGCACCTTTCAGCGCACCAGCTGCAACAGTGGGAGAAAGGAAAAATCCCTGATACAAAGAACGCATAACATCCAGGCTGGCACCAACTTCCTGTCCCAAGCCAGGTGCGCTCAAACGATAAGCACAACGGTCAATGCAGTCCTGTCTGCCGCAAATATAACCGCCCACAGGCGCCAGACCACCACCAGGGTTTTTGATAAGAGAACCAACGATCATGTCTGCCCCTACATCAGAAGGTTCCTGGATTTCCACAAACTCACCATAGCAGTTATCTACCATACAAATCACATCGGGCTTAACACTCTTCACAAATGCAATCAATTCCCCAATACGTTCAACGGAAAATGTAGGACGCATCTGATAGCCTTTGGAGCGCTGGATGGTCACCAGTTTTGTTTTTTCATTGATGGCTTTGCGAATGTTTTCATAGTCAAAAGCACCATCTTCCAGCAAGTCTACCTGACGGTAGGAAACGCCATATTCTGCCAGAGAACAGGGAGATTTGCGAATACCAATGACTTCTTCCAATGTATCATAAGGTTTGCCTACGGGAGAAAGCAGTTCATCTCCGGGCAGCAGGTTCGCGGAAAGGGCAATTGCCAGAGCGTGGGTACCGCATGTAATCTGCGGACGAACCAATGCTGCTTCTGTATGGAATGCTGCCGCATACACCTGTTCCAGCACTTCACGGCCCTGATCATTATAACCATAGCCAGTGGAGCCAGCAAAGCATTCTGCGCTGACACGATGTTTTTGCATAGCTGCCAGAACTTTTGCCTGATTGTATTCAGCAACCACGTCGATTTTTTCAAAACGTTCCTTCAAATCCTTCAAAACCTTTTCACCAAAGGCTTCTACTTCCGGGGAAATCCCCAGCATACCATAAATCTGTTCCATGTTCCTTTACTCCTTTATATTTCTCGTTACATTCATCAATTCCACCCGTCCGCTATGGTCGGGAGATAATATCAAATCTGCTGTGCCTCTTTCCCCTGTCTGAGGCAGTACAACAGGAATCTGTTTCAATGTTTCGCCTTTCAGCAGACGTTTCACTTTAGGTGCATCCAACAATATTCCATAAGGCTCCGTGCTATCTTTCCATAAAGAAAATTTACAGCCACTTTTCCATTCCGTACAGTAATAGGAACGACTGTTTTCCAATATCTTACCTTTGCCACAAAGTGGACATTTTCCCAAGCCCTGTACACGGCTTCTTTTGCCTCGCGGACGTTCCGCTTCAAAAACAACGTCTTTTTTATGCTGTGCCGCATCATCTACCAAAAATCGTACATACCGTCGGATGCTTTCCAGAAAACGCTCTTCTGTCATTTTTCCTTTGGCAATGGAAGAAAGCCCTTTTTCCCATTTTCCTGTTGTCTGGGGAGAGCGCAGTTCTTCCGGCACAACAGCAATGAGTTTCTGCCCTTTTTCCGTGGGAACCAGCGTCTTTCCTTTTCGCATAATATATCCCACAGAAAGGAGCCGTTCAATGATGGCGGCTCTTGTGGCAGGTGTGCCCAGACCGCTGTCCTTCATCTGTTCTTTCAGTTCCTCATCCTCCACAAAACGCCCAGCGTTTTCCATGGCGGACAACAGTGTACTTTCTGTATAGGGTGGAGGTGCCTTGGTTTTCTTGTCCAGCACCTTGGTGCGCTTTGCAATAACAGGTTGCTGTTCCGTCAATGGCGGCAACTGCTGTTCTTCTTCTTTTTCTGTCTTGTTTTTGCGGATTTCCGACAACAGCGCCTTTTCTACGGCCTGCCATCCTTCCTGCAAAACAGTCTTACCTTTTGACAAGAAGGTATCCAGCCCCACTTTGGTATAAACCTTTGTGGCTTCATATACATAGGCCGGATAAAACACCGCCAGAAATCTAGCAGCCACCAGTGAAAACACCTTATTTTCCTCCGGTGTCAGATGGTCTGTTCGCAAACGGGTATCCGTAGGGATAATGGCATGGTGGTCTGTTACTTTGCTGTTGTCAATGATACGTTTTGACAAGGGCAATTTTTCTTTTGCCAGAACTTCCGCCGCATAGGGATAAAACTCCGGCACATCTTTCAAGCGCCCCAAAGTCTGTTTGATCTTCCCCACCATATCATCGCTGAGATAACGGCTGTCCGTACGAGGATAAGTGATCATTTTCCGCTTTTCGTATAAGGACTGGGCAATATCCAGTGTCTTTTTTGCGGAAAATCCAAATTTTCGGTTACATTCCCGCTGTAATTCTGTCAAATCATAAAGCAGTGGCGGCAACTGGCGTTTTTCCTCTTTCACGATTTCAGAAACAATTCCTCGCTGCCCCTTCACTCTTTCTGCAATCTGTTCCGCTTTTTCCCGCAGATCCAGACGGGTATTTTCTTTTTCGTCGATCCAAAAACCCGTATACTGTTCAAAATCCGCCTGCACCTCGAAATAATCCTGCGGCACAAAGGCGTCAATTTCTTTTTGCTTTTCTACAATCAGCGCCAATGTTGGTGTCTGCACCCTTCCGATACTGAGCAATGCTCCATACCGAATGGTGTAAGCACGGGAAGCATTCATTCCCACCAGCCAGTCTGCTTCTGCACGGCATCTGGCAGAATGATACAGCAGATCATAATGACTGCCGTCCTGCAAATGGGCAAATCCTGCCCGAATGGCTGTCTCCGTCATACTGGAAATCCACAGCCTCCGAAAAGGTTTCCGGCATTGGGTAATCTCGTATATATAGCGAAAAATCAATTCCCCTTCCCGCCCACTATCGGTAGCGCAGATGATTTCGTCAATTTCCCGACTGTGCATAAGTTTGTGCAGCACCTTCAACTGACTGCGTGTTTTTTTGATGGCTTCCAGTTTCATAGAATCAGGAAGAATGGGAAGTGTTTCAAAATTCCATTTTTTATACTTCACGTCATAGGCTTCCGGTTCCGCCAGAGTGACCAGATGCCCGATTGCCCAGGAAACCACATAGTTTTCCCCAGTGAGGTATCCTTCATTTTTGCCGAATACCCCAAGAGTCTTGGCAATATCCCTTGCCACAGAAGGTTTTTCGGCAATGACCAGTGTTTTTCCCATGTTCTTCCTCCTTTCTGCCACATTATTTCAGTATAGCATTCTGTATACGAAAAATCAAACAAAATCCACGGTTTTCCCCTTTTTTCAGGACTTACGCCCTTTTCGTTGACAAACAAGCCGCCTTTGCCTTACAATGTAGAAACACTAAGTAAACAAGTATGGAGGATTGTTATGAGACCATATCAAATTATATCCGACAGTTCCTGCGACATTCCCGCAGATCTGCTGCCAAAATTAAACATTGGCATTGTACCTTATTACGCAACTTTTGACACCATCAACTATCATAAAGAACTGCTGGATCTGACACCGGAAGAATTTTACGACAAAGTGAAGGAAGCAAAGGTTTTCCCTAAAACCTCTCTGCCTCCCATTCAGGATTATATTGATGTATTTGAGCCTTATCTGAAAGAAGGCAAAGACATTGTCTGCATGTGTCTGACTGCAAAATTCAGCGGTTCTTTCCAGAGTGCCAATAACGCAAAACAGATTCTGCTGGAAACATATCCTGACAGCCGCATCGAAGTAGTGGACACCATCAGCGTAACTGGCACCCAGGGTATGCTGGTATATGAAGCCTGCCGCATGCGTGACGCCGGATATGATCTGGACAGACTGCTGGAGACACTGGAAGTACAAAAGCAGACCACAAAGATCAACTTTACCGTTGATTCTCTGGACTTCTTGCAGCATGGTGGACGTGTGGGCAAAGCTGCGGCTTTTGCCGGTGCCATTTTGAACATCAAGCCAATCATCGTTATGAAAGAAGGCGAACTGTTCCCGGAAAGCAAAGTCCGCGGACACAAAAAAGCACTGAAAACCATCTTTGACATGACTGTGAAAGAAATCGGCGACCAGAAAGATAAATATACCCTTTGTGTCATCCGCGCCGAAAAAGAACGCCAAGCTGTGGCTGAGGATCTTATCGCTCAGCTGAAAGCGGAAGGCTTCTATGTTATGGATACCCCTTGGCCTGTCGGTATCACAATTGGTACCCATTGCGGCCCAACAGCGGTGGGGATTTGTTACATCAAACAGTATGAAAACCGTGATCTTACAATCTAATAACACAAAAAAGTCAGCAGGAATTCATTTCCTACTGACTTTTTTAATAGAAAAACCATTTAATTTTCGTCATTGTATTCGTTAAACACATCTGTATCAATGGCTTTGATAGCAAATGTCTTTTTGACAGTTACCCCAAAATTATATTCCATCATCAAATTTGCCAATTTTCGCCCATCAATCAAAATGATGTGTTGTGTCTGGGCATAGGCAATGGCATGGGAAGAAAATTTTGCCGTCGTAACAAACAATCCTTTTCTACCTTTTCCGGCAATTGCTCCCACAAAGCTTTGAATTTCTGGTCTTCCAACAGTTTTATCCCTATCCCATTTTTTTGCCTGAATACAAATCAGATCAAAACCAAGCTTGTCCTCCATAATGATGCCATCGATTCCTTCATCTCCCGTAATGCTGGTCGTTCTGCCAGCATTCTCAAAAGTACCATATCCCATCTTTGCAAGTAAATCTAATATCATTTTTTCAAAGGCAACCGGCGAAATACGCATAACCTCATCCAATATCTCGTCTGCTAAATTATCATTCATTTTTTCAAAAGCCTCTGCAAAGGTATCTTCCGGTGTATTTTCATCAGCATCTGACTGCTGTTCAGAATCTACATTCTTCCCCAAAAATTACTGAAATTCAGGAAATCTCTTTAAATATTGATTATTCAATACATCTGGTGCATCTTTCAACACATCCAAACCTCGCTGTGTAATCTGATAAATACCTCTTGATGTATTCTCTATCAAAATTGCATTCTTTAAATACAAAAGCGCCCAAGCGTTTCGATTTGTAAAAACCGTCTGCCCTCCACTTGCCAATTTTTCTATAATATCTTCTTCTTTCAACGAAAAATATTTCTGGGTGTACTGTTTAATTTCTTTTATGGAATGTGCCTTACCATCCTGTAAGAAAAGTAAAATGGGTTTATAAAATGCTTGATATTTTGGTAAATCCATAAGCTTCCCCTCTGTTTCTTATTATTTCTTTTATCCTACCACAAAAGATATTCTTTTGCAAAAAAACAGACGGCTTTCTCAAGCCGTCTGTTTCATTTCATTCTATTTTTTCTTATTTATCTCTCAGCTGTGCGCCCAGTTCTTTTGCCAGACCATCCAGAATTGCCTGCATGCTGTCTGCAACGTCAGCATCGGCCAATGTACGTTCTGCGCTGCGGAAAGAAATGGAGTAAGCCACAGATTTATAACCTTTTTCGATCTGTTCACCCTGATATACGTCGAACAGTTTTACTTCTTCCAGATATTCACCGCCGTTTTTGCGGATTTCATCTGCAATCTGTTTTACTGTTACGTCTTCTTTCACCAACATTGCGATATCTCTGGTGATAGCAGGGAATTTAGGCAGAGGTTTATAAACATTTACCATGTTGGAAGCTTTGATCAGTTCTTCCATATTCAGCACTGCCAGATATACTTTTGTACCGATGTTATAGTTCTTTGCAACGGTAGGATGCAGTTCACCCAGGTAACCAACATTCACGCCGTCAACGATTACAGAGGCAGTTCTGCCGGGATGCATCCAAGACAGTTCTGTTTCTACTGTATATTCTGCTCTGTCGCCGATACCCAGTACAATCATCAGATGTTCTACAACACCTTTGATGTCATAGAAATCCATTTTGCCGTACATACCTACTGTCAGTGTAGGGATTTCATCAGGCAGTTCTGTTACAGGCACTGCTTTGGGCAGGTATACTCTTGCTACTTCAAAGATACCAGCGCTTTCATTTCTTCTGTTATAGTTAGTAGACAGAGAGTTCAGGATACCATTGATGGAAACGGTACGCATTACGCTGAAGTCTTCCCCCAGAGGGTTGGAGATTGTAACTGTCTGACGCAGTTTGCTGTCTGCGGGGATCAGCAGTTTATCGAATACCTTAGGGCTTTCGAAGCTGTATGTCATACCTTCGCACAGACCTTCTGCAATCATAGTGTCTTTTACCAGTGTAGTGATGTTCTGTGCATAAGTCTTTTTACCAACGGTAGGTGTACCAGAAGCCAGTGTGGGTTCGATCTTGTCATAACCATAGAAACGTGCAATTTCTTCCGCCAGGTCAGCCTGTGCTTCCAGGTCAGGACGGAATGTAGGAACAGTTACTTTATGGTTTACAGGGTCTACTTTCAATTCGATACGTTCGAAGATCTGCTGCATTTCTTCTTCGGAAATGTCTGTGCCCAGGAATTTGTTGATCCATTCGGGGGAGTAAGACAGTTCCCATGTTTCTCTCTTATTAGGATAGCAGTCTACAACACCAGGAACAACTTCGCCGCAGCCCAGCATTTCAACCAGCTGTGCAGCTCTGTTGACAGCATCCAGAGCCAGGTTAGGATCCAGACCTTTTTCGAATTTGCTGGAAGCGTCTGTACGCAGACCAACTTTCTTTGCTGTGATACGAATATTAGGGCCGTCGAAAACTGCGGATTCGAACAGAACAGCTTCTGCACTTTCGCTGATCTTGGAGTTTTCGCCACCCATTACGCCTGCAATCGCAACAGCTTTTTCAGGGTCGGAAATTACCAGCATGGAAGGATCCAGCTGACGTTCTACGCCGTCCAGTGTTGTAATTTTTTCGCCTTCATTTGCGTTTCTTACGATGATATGTCTGTCTTTGATGGTGTCAACGTCGAAAGCGTGCATAGGCTGACCCATTTCCAACATTACATAGTTGGTAATATCTACGATATTATTGATGGGACGAACCCCTGCGGCACGCAGTCTCTTACGCATCCAACGAGGAGAAGGAGCGATTTTTACATTTTTGATGGCTCTTGCCACATAACGAGGGCACAGTGTAGGATTTTTGATTTCAACGGAAATCAGATCTTCTGTTTTGCCTTCTGCTTCTTCTTTTACTGTGATAACAGGGGGACAGAAAGGAATTTTGTATGTTGCAGCCGCTTCTCTTGCAATACCCAGAATGCTGAAGCAGTCAGGACGGTTGGAAGTGATTTCGTATTCTACAACATCATCTTTCAGATCCAGTACATCTGCAACGTCTTTGCCCAGTTCTACGGGTTCAGGGAAAATATAAATGCCGTATTCAGGTGCTTCGGGGAAATCATATCTGTCGAAGCCCAGTTCTTCGATGGAGCAAAGCATACCTTCGGAAGAAATACCTCTCAGATCGCCTGTATGAATTTCTTTGCCGCCAGCGATAACGGAATTATCCAGTGCAACAGGAACATAGTCACCAACATTTACATTAGGTGCGCCTGTTACGATAGTCAGATCTTTGCCTGCGCCAATATCGATGGTGCAAACCACCAGTTTATCTGCGTGAGGGTGTTTTTCAATAGCTTTGATATAACCTGTCACAATGTTTTTCAGTTCCCCAGCCATAGAAGTTACGCCTTCTACTTTGGAACCGCTCATTGTGATATCTTCCATATAATCTTTCACCGGTGCTGTCACCGCTGCATATTCTTTTAACCATGACATAGGTACATCCATGTTACTGATTCTCCTTTCAAATGCAAATACTCAAATCTATTAGAACTGTTTCAGGAATTTCATATCGTTTTCGAACAGCAGACGCAGGTCTGTGATGCCGTAACGCTGCATTGCAACACGTTCCAGACCCATACCGAATGCGAAACCGCTGTATTCGTCAGGATCGATACCGCTCATTTTCAGAACTTTGGGATGTACCATACCGCAGCCCAACAGTTCGATATAGCCTTCGCCTTTACATACGCGGCAGCCTTTACCGCCACATGCGAAGCAAGTTACGTCCATTTCTGCACTGGGTTCTGTGAAAGGGAAATGGTGAGGACGGAAACGAACTTTTGTATCTTCCCCGAACAATTCTTTCGCAAATACAACCAGCGCGCCTTTCAGGTCACCCATAGTGATATTTTTATCTACAACCAGACCTTCCAGCTGATGGAATACAGGAGAGTGAGTTGCGTCTACTTCGTCGGAACGGTAAACAGCACCGGGACATACCATACGGATGGGCAGTTTGCCTTTTTCCATGGTACGAACCTGCATAGGAGATGTCTGGGTACGCAGCAGGATGTCGCCGCCGATGTAGAAAGTATCCTGTTCATCTCTTGCGGGATGGTTTTTAGGAATGTTCAGTGCTTCAAAGTTGTAGTAGTCTTTTTCTACTTCAGGGCCTTCTGCCACTTCGTAGCCCATACCCATGAAGATGCTGCAGATTTCATCTGTAACGATGCTCATAGGATGTCTGTGACCTTCTGCTCTTGCTCTGCCGGGCATGGTAACGTCGATTTTTTCTTTTTCCAGACGATGTGCCATTTCTGCTGCTGCCAGACGGTTCTTTGCTTCATCCAGCATTTTTTCCAGATTCTGACGTACATCGTTTGCCATCTGACCGATGATGGGGCGTTCTTCTGCGCTGAGTTTGCCCATTTCTTTCAAAATGGCTGTCAATTCGCCTTTTTTGCCCAGGTATTTTACTTTCAGATCATCAATGTCTTTCATTTCTTTTGCTTCCTGGAAAGCGGCCATGGCTTTTTCCTGAATGGCTTTTAATTTTTCCTTCATTGTCCTTTTCTCTCCTTTTTTCTATCTGATATTGATTGACGTTTCACTGCAAAAAAAATAGCCTTCAATCCCAATAGGGACGAAGACTTCCGTGGTACCACCCAAATTCCTGCTAACACAGGCACTCTGATGCGTAACGTGCATGAAACGGATTTCCCTACGCTTGCCATAGGCACTTCAGGAAATCGGCTCCGGTGGGAACTTCCGCAAACTCTCCAGACCAAAAACGCTTTCAGCCGATGACGTTTTCTCTCTGAGGCGGCGCATCTGCGTACTTTTCACCTTCATAGCCTTTCGACTATTAACAATGACCACATTATAACACACTGTAACAGAAAGTCAAGGGGGAATGCCGGGAGAATTTTGGGTGGTCATGCAAAAAAATTCACCTTTCCTTTCTATTTTTATAAGTTTATCACAATTCGCCTTTATCCCTTGGATTTCGCCTTGCTTTTTGTATGCAAAACTGGTATAGTTATTGTCTGCGGTTTTTTTCCGCTATGCGCTTTAATCGGGAAGTTTTATCATTGCCAAAGCGCTGAAATATAGGTTTTGAGTCGAAAGAAAACATCTTTCAACGGGTTCTGTGGGTTTTCTTCGGCTTTGTAAAGAAAATAAAGAAAGGAAAATCACATGGAACATTTAAGATTTGAAGACATGCAGTTATCCAAAGAAATTTACCAGGCTGTACTGGATATGGGTTTTGAAGAAGCAACTCCCATCCAGTCCCAAGCAATCCCTCTGGTAAAAGCAGGCAAAGACATCATCGGTCAGTCTCAGACAGGTACTGGCAAGACAGCCGCATTCGGCATTCCTTGTCTGGAACGCATCGATCCCGATGACCGCCGTTTGCAGGCACTGATTCTCTGCCCTACCAGAGAACTGGCCATCCAGGTCAGCGAAGAATTCCGGAAACTGCTGAAATACAAAGACAACATCCGCGTTGTGCCTATTTACGGCGGACAGCCCATTGACCGTCAGATCTTAGCACTGAAAAAAGGCGCGCAGGTTGTCATTGGTACACCCGGCCGTATTATGGATCACATGCGCCGTCGCACACTGAAAATGGAAACCGTACAGATGATGATTCTGGACGAAGCGGACGAAATGCTGGACATGGGCTTTAGAGAGGACATTGAAACCATTCTGGTGAAAATCCCCGAAGACCATCAGACACTGCTGTTCTCCGCTACCCTTTCTCCTGAAATTCTGGACATCACCAGACGTTTCCAGAGAGATCCTGAATATGTAAAAATCGTTCGGAAAGAACTGACTGTTCCCAATATCGAACAGTATTACTTTGACGTAAAAGAAAAAACAAAACTGGAAGCTCTGACTCGTATCATCGACGTATACATGCCCAATCTGGCTATGGTATTTTGCAACACCAAAAAACGCGTGGACGATCTGGTGGAGCTACTCCAGGGCCGCGGCTACTTTGCGGAAGGTCTCCATGGTGACCTGAAACAGGCACAGCGTGACAAAGTTATGCAGAAATTCCGCAACGGCACCATCGAAATTCTCGTTGCCACAGACGTAGCGGCAAGAGGTATCGACGTAGACGATATTGACATCGTATTCAACTACGACGTTCCTCAGGATGAAGAATACTATGTGCACCGTATCGGCAGAACTGGTCGTGCCGGCAGAAGCGGCAAAGCCTTCACTTTCTGCGTAGGCAAGGAAATCTACAAACTGCGTGACATCATGCGCTACACCAAAACAAAGATCATTCAGCAGAAACTGCCTACCCTCAGCGATGTGGAAGAAATGAAAACAAACATCTTCCTGGAAAAAATCAAAGAAACCATCCAGGAGGGTCATCTGGTAAAATATATCAATCTGGTAGAACGTCTCATGGAAAACGACTATGCAGCTATGGATATTGCCGCTGCTCTGCTGAAACACAATCTGGCAGATGTGCGCACCGACGATATGGACATCATGGACGACATCAACTTCAACGGCACCGAAATGTACGGCGGCGAAGGCGAAAAAATGGTACGTCTGTTCATCAGCGCCGGCAAGAAAAACAAAATCCGCGCCAAAGACATCGTCGGCGCCATTGCCAACGAAGCAGGCGTTCCCGGCAAAGCACTGGGGGCCATTGACTTGTTCGATGACTACACCTTTGTGGATGTACCCAAGGAATATGTGAAAGACGTCCTTTACGGCATGAAAAACTGCAAAATCAAAAACAAACGGGTACACATTGAAATTGCCAAAAAAGAAAAAGGCAAAAAAAGATAAAAACACAAAAGCATCTATCTCAAATTAGGAGCTTCTTCATAAGAAAACAAAGAAAGCCAAAATCCTTATTCATCCAAAGGATTTTGGCTTTCTTATTTTTACTGAGATTTTATCAGATATGTTTTCTTCTGAAGATAGCCGCCGCAATTCCACTTAAAAATCAATAAAACCGAAAAACAATGTTTTTTAAGTGGAAGTTGCTTTGGATAGATGCTTTTTCATTTCAAAGAAATTCATCCTTTTTATTTTTTATCTAAAAAACGCGCCACCACATAAGCAATGACAGTCAATACAACTGCTATCAGAATATGGAGCATAACACTAATGCCAAAAAACATACTGCGATGCTCTGCGTCACTGAGAATAGATGGCATTGCAAAAAGGCTGATTGCAACAGAAATGACTGTGGAAGTTAATGGTGCTATCCAAAGATATTTTCTTTTCCAAAAGAAAAAGAAGATCACAGATACAATGGGAATGATACAAAATACAGATAAATTCCACCAGTTCATAAACATCCCCCTTCCTTCTTCTTTTCTTCTTTCCTTTTTTCCTTCTTCTCTTAATTTCATCATGCCTGAAAAGCACATACAAAGCAATCTTTTCGCCACCTTGTCCAACGTTTTTCCGCAACAAAAAAGCTGAAATCTTTGCAATATAAAAGATTCCAGCTTTCTTCCAAGATTTTATTCTGTTTCCTGCAATTCTTCCCGCAGTCTTTCCACAAACCGCCGTTCCTTTACGGTCAGTTCTGCTGTTTCCAGCAAATCCGGGCGCTTTTTCACCGTACGGATGAGAGACTGTTCTCTGCGCCATTTGGCAATATTGGCATGGTGTCCGCTCAGAAGGATTTCCGGTACTTCTTTCCCATGAAATACGGGGGGACGGGTATACTGGGGATATTCCAGCAGCCCATCAGAAAAACTTTCATCGGCAAAAGAATCCTCTTTACCTAACACACCAGGTACCAGACGGGATACAGCATCAATGATGGTGATTGCCGCCAGTTCTCCCCCTGTCAGAACGAAATCCCCCAGAGAAATTTCATCTGTGACAATTTCTTCAATGATTCTTTCATCAATGCCTTCATAGTGCCCGCAGAGGAACACCAGATTTTCTTCCTTGGACAATTCTTCCGCAATGCGTTGGGTAAAAGGTCTGCCCTGGGGTGTCATATAAACCACCCTTGCGCCTTTTGCCTTTTCCGCAATGCTCTGATAAGCATCATAAATGGGCTGTGCCTGCATAACCATGCCAGCGCCGCCGCCATAGGGATAATCGTCCACATGTTTCTGTTTGTTCAGTGTATAATCCCGAATGTTGATGGCTTCCACGGAGATATGTCCTTCTTTCTGGGCACGTCCCATAATGCTGTGAGAAAGGGTCTGCTGGATCATTTCAGGAAACAGTGTCAGTACAAAAAACTGTTTCATTTATCTCAATCCTTCCAGCAGTTTTACAGTCATAACGCCGTTTTCCAAATCTACATTCTTGATGCAGTCTTTGATAGCAGGCAGGAGAAGTTCTTTGCCTTTGCCGTCTTTTTTCACCACATACACATCATTGGAGCCGGTAGGGAAAATTTCTGTAATTTCGCCCAGTTCTTCCCCTTCTTCTGTTACCACTTTCAGACCATAGAGGTCGCGGTTGTAGTATTCATCCTCACCCAAAGGGATTGCCATGGCATCAGGAATGAGAATCCGTCCGTTTTTATACAGTTCCGCCACGTTAATATCTGTAATTTCCTTCACGGTCAGCAGCACAAACTGTTTATGGAATGCTACTTTCTGGATATGGAAAGTTTCCCGTTTGCCGCGGATTTCCACAATGATTTCTTTCAGGCGTTCAAAGCGGGAAGGGTCTTCCGTAGTTGGAAATACGCGCATGGTTCCCCGGATACCGTGGGTTCCTGTGATTTTTCCGATTTCAAAATATTGTTCCATGGTTTTTGCACCTCATTTTTTCCGTATAAACAAAATCAGCAGGATGCGCCTGCACCCTGCCGTATACAGCGGTTTCCCTTACTGTACGATTTCTACGATAATCTTTTTATCCTCGTGGATGGCCGCCGCTTTTACCACAGTACGGATTGCTTTTGCAATTCTGCCCTGCTTGCCGATGACCTTACCCATATCTTCAGGGGCAACTTTCAGTTCCAAAATCCAAGCGCGTTCGCCTTCTTTTTCGGAAACCTGCACCTGTTCGGGATGTTCCACTAGATTTTTTGCGATTACTTCCAGTAATTCTTTCATTGCATTGGCCCCCGTTACGAATTATTCGCCGATAACGCCAGCTTTTTTCAGCAGAGCTTTAGCTGTTTCGGAAGGCTGTGCGCCTGTTGCCAGCCATTTGTTAGCTGCTTCTGCGTCAACTTTCAGAACAACGGGTTCCTTTGTAGGATCGTAGTAACCGATTTCGTCGATGGATTTACCGTTTCTGGATGTTCTGGAATCTGCTACAACGATTCTATAGAAAGGAGCTTTCTTTGCACCCAGTCTTTTCAGTCTGATTCTTACTGCCATTTCATTTCACCTCCTGCAAGTGTTCATAAAAAGTTTATCGGAAAAAAGGAAGCTTGCCCTTTTTGCCTTTTTGCATGTTGTTCATCTGCTTCATCATTTTCTTCATTTCTTCAAACTGTTTCAGCAGACGATTGACTTCGGCGATACTTCTGCCGGAGCCGTTGGCAATACGCTTTTTCCGTGGTCCATTGAGGATGGAAGGATTCAGCCGTTCCTCTCTTGTCATGGACTGGATGATAGCTTCTGTTTTCGCCATTTCCTTGGACGGGTCAACGCCGTTTAAGGCTTCGTCCAGATTAAATTTATTCATACCCGGAATCATGCCCATCAGATCTTTCAGCGGACCCATTTTCTTGATCTGCTGCATCTGAGAAAGGAAATCCTCCAGTGTGAATTCGTTGGAAAGCATTTTTTTCTGCATTTCCTTGGCTTCCTGCTCGTCGATGTTCTGCTGCACCTTATCAATGAGTGTCAGCACATCGCCCATGCCCAAGATTCTGGAAGCCATTCGGTCGGGATAGAAGGGCTCCAAGTCCTCCATCTTTTCCCCCATACCGATATACTTGATGGGCTTGTTGGTTACGCTTCTGACAGAAAGTGCCGCACCGCCTCTGGCGTCGCCGTCCAGCTTTGTCATGATGATACCATCAATGCCCAGCTGGCTATCAAAGCTTTCCGCTACGGTCACCGCATCCTGACCAGTCATGGCATCAACCACCAGAAGGATTTCCTGAGGTTTTACCACTTCCTTGATGTCCTGCAGTTCCTGCATCAGTTCTTCATTGATATGCAGACGACCTGCTGTATCGATGAGGATGACATCATTGCGGTTTTCCGCTGCGTATTCCAACGCTTTCTTGGAAATTTCCACGGGACTCAATTTGTCCCCCATTTCAAATACGGGAATGTTGTAGTTTTTCCCAACTACCTGCAGCTGTTTGATAGCCGCCGGACGATACACGTCACAGGCTACCAGCAGAGGATTTCTGCCCTGCTTCCGCAGCTGTCCCGCCAGCTTCCCGCTGCTGGTGGTTTTACCGGCACCTTGCAGACCTACCATCATATAAACGGTGGGAGGACGCTTTGCGAAAGTCAACTGACTTTGTGTAGTGCCCATGAGAGAGATAAGCTCCTCATTTACAATCTTAATCACCTGCTGTCCCGGATTCAGGCCTTCCAGCACCTCTGTGCCAACAGCCCGTTCCGTAACAGTCTTGATGAAGTTTTTAACGATTTTAAAGTTTACGTCTGCCTCCAGAAGCGCAATCTTTACTTCCCGCATGGCGGTTTTTACATCTGCTTCTGTCAGCTTGCCTTTGCCCCGCAGCTGCTTGAACACATCCTGCAGCTTATTGGAAAGGTTTTCAAATGCCATAGACCGCCCTCCTCTCAGGATAATATTGCTTCGGCAATCTGTTTCATTTTTTCCAGTTGGCGGATTCTTTTTTCTGAAAGACCGTCGGTTTCCATCTCCTGTAAAATATCCAGCATTTCCCGTACAGATTTTTTCTGTGCCTGAAATCTGGCTACCAGCCCCAGCTTCTGTTCATAATCCATAAGGATTTTTTCTGTCCGCTTCAGCTGATCCCGCACCGCCTGACGGCTGATGGACAATTCCTCTCCGATTTCCGAAAGGGAAAGATCGTCCTGATAGTGCAGATCAAATACCTGTTTTTGTTTCTCTGTCAAAAGCTCACCGTAGAAATCGTAGAGCAGTGTCAGATGTAAGATTTCATCCATGGTCTTTTCCTCCTGTAAAGTAAAATCACTTTACAACCACCTGTGTTATTGTATCCGAAAAGAGGGCGGCTGTCAAGTATTTTTCCTTTACAGAACGTATTTTTTTCAAAACCGTCAGACTGCCTGAAAAATCAACGGTTTTTCGCGTTTTTTTATTCCTGCTTACCAACCATTTCATCCAAAAACGCTGCCGCATCCTCCGTTTCGGCTTCCCCTTGGACGATAGCATAACACAAAGCCATATCTCCACCATTTTTCCCCGGCTCCGCCTTACAGGTATATTCTTTTTCCTTTTCTGTCAGCATGGTTGTCACCACTGCGGATTCTCCCGGCAAAATCACTTCCTGCGCCACTTCTTCTTCGTCGCAGAGAATACTTACCTTCAGTTCCGTGTACACATCGCTTTCCGGTCGTGTGTTTCTCACATAAAAATGCAAAGCTTCTCCATCTCATATGTTTCAGAAAATCCACTGCTGCCGCCAGCACTGCCAGAGTTAATCATGGTGTCAGCCATAGCTTCCTGGGCAGCCACTTCTGCCTGCTTTTCTCCGCCGCAGCCTGCCAGCGCAAAAGTCATAACCAACGCCGCCAAAATTCCATACTTTTCATAACTTTTCCCCTTTATAAAAGTTCATATTCTGCTTCCGCTTCTGCTTGACTGGCAAAAATACGGATTTCCTCCGCTTCTTTCACAACAGCCAGCAAATCTGTTTTCGGCGGTTCCAGACCAAAAACCATACCCATTTTCGCTTTTTCTTCTTTTGTTTCTTCTGAAAAATCAGCTTTCTTTCCTGTTGCTTTTTCCATCCATTCTGGCGCAAAAATCACCAGCCTGACAAATTCCCGAAATTTTTTTGCCAGATACCAGCATGTGTTTTCTTCTGACACATAATAAATAGGGCTGTTTTCCAGCCTGCCTTCTCCATGAGCAAATGAACCGCCCTTTTCATCTGTGGCAAAAACCCAAAGATAAGGCACAGGAAACCAGTCCAGCTTTGGTTCTAATCCCGCAAAAATCAGCCGAATTCCCCGTTTCCGCTGCAAAATGGTAAATCCATCCTCCTCACAGGTGGGGATAAAGGATTCTATGATTTTTCCGCCGCAGAGATGCTCTTTAGAAAAAACAGCATCTTTCTTCTCTATGTTATGACATTTTGCTTTCACGTCATTCCTCCTCCAGACACAAAGGATGATTGATGCTTTCAATGGTCGTCCACTTTTTGGAAATCAACACAGAACTATAATGCCCCTGTTTGGAATCAAACCGCCAAAAGCCATCCATACCTGCTCCCGTCAAATGACAAAACATAGCACTGAGAGCACCATTATGGGCAACCAAAAGGACGTTTTTTCCGCGGTTTTTCTCCACCAATCTGTCAATTCCTGCGGCAACCCTATTGTAAAAATCCGAAAACTTTTCCCCATTGGGCATAGCAAGATCTTTCCAGTCTGTGACCCAGCCCCGCAATTCTTCTTTATAGTTGGTTTCTATGTATTCTGCTGTCTGGTTTTCCCAATCTCCGTAATAGAGTTCTCGAAAAGCGCTGTCATAGTGTACTTTCATATCCTTCCCAGCGGCGATGATTTCCGCTGTATGAGCTGCTCTTCTCAGATCGCTGCTGTAAATGGCATCAATGGGAATCTGCCGGAAATACTGCCGCAGCATTTCTGCCTGCTGTATACCCGTTTCGTTGATATCCGCATCTGTCCAGCCATAAAACATATTTCGCTTATTCATATCTGTTTGTCCATGGCGAACCAGATATAATCTCATGGCAAACACCTCCATTTTCATTATACCGACCACGCAACCCCATCGCAATAGAAAAAACGGACACCTCAAATTCATGAAATGCCCGTTTCTCCCTTATTCAGACAATCTTATCTTTTTGTATAGGACAGACAGTCTGTGCACTGATCCATGGTAGGGTTTGCTTCATGTGTGCCCACCTGGATGGTTTCCAGTGTGCAGTAATTTTTTGTGTTGTGGTGGTGTCTGCAATTGTCTACGGTACATCTGATACATTCATTACATTTTTCCATTGTGTGCGCCTCCTTTTGTTTGGTACGCACTTATTTTGCCCGGCCTTTGAAAAAACATACTGCTATTTTTTTCTTTTTTTGATATACTGAATACAGAGGAAGGAGAGAACCCCTATGGCAGAGAAAAGTACAAAATCCACTGCGAAAAAAAGCAGCACAAAACCGAAATCCACAGGCAAACGCCTGTCCGTTACCATAGATCCCGACACCATGGCTCAGCTTAATGAATATCTGGCACAATTTGGATACAGCAAAGACGAATTTGTGAAAAAAGCCATTCTGGAAAAAATCAGTCGGGACAAGATCAGCGCCATGATCGACAACATGATTCGATAACAGCAAAAAGGATACGCCGCAAAACAGCGTATCCTTTTTATTTTCATATTATGTATATTCCCGGAACAGCACTGCCATACGATACAGATAAACCAGCTGCACAATGCTGACCACAGCAATGCCAATGGCACTTGCCAACACCAACAAAACTCCCAGAATCCACAGGAACAGCAGGCACACACCAGCCACTGCGCCACAGAGGCAGATAATCTGGCATTTCCACAGTTTTTTCCATTTCTCGGAAAATTCCACATCAAAATCCTCCAATACAGCTGCATGGCCGTAGTACAGGAAGTAGCTGCCTGCTAGGCTCACTGCCAATGTGGCAAACATAAACAGTACCGCAAAAAACAATGCCCCATCTGCCAAGAGCAAGCTCACAACAGTCAACACCACACCAGCAATGGTACAGATCACAGCATGTCCATATTTTTTTTCTACATGCCGCAGCATAAACAGTACGATACAATAAATAATCTCTACAACTATCCCCAAAACAGTACCAATATAGTACATCGTTGGACTGATAGGCTTCAAGCTTTCGTTAGACATAATCCCCGCAATGATATTGGGAATGAGGAGCCAGAACAAAAGCCACAGCCATTTTCCCAGTACCTTTGCTTTTTCTCTTTTTTGAACTTCTTTTTCTTCTTTTGCCGCCGCTTCCGCAATGCGTATTTGCTGCATCTGATCTTTCTGCTGTCGTTTTGTACAACTCATGGCTTCCTGACAGGTATCGCAGTTTGCGTGATATTTTTCCCGACAGCAATCCGCAATGGGACAGTTACCGCCAAAACGCCTGCCTGGCCCTTCTTTGCATCCTCTGCATTCTTCCGACAGTTTCTCCTGACATAAATCACAATCTTTTCCGCAAAATGTTTCTGCCATATTGCTCCCCTCCTGTTTCTCTCTTCATAAACTTTCCCCAAAAACTTTGTACATCTATTTTACATGAAAATTATTACAAAATATAACAGGCTATGATTTTTCAGTATGTCATACAAAATAAGGGACAAAAACTATTGCAGTTATACCAGAACAATGTTGTAAAACCAGTCATTCTCTCTAATTTTATGTTTCGCTTTTTGTCAAACATCCACTTTGCGCAACAAAAAAACGGATCAATCCTTTCGGGATTCATCCGTTTTTGTTTTTCCTTATGTATAGAAGATTAGAATTTCTTTCTTGTCAAGAAATCAGGAATTTTGATTTCAGATTCGAAATCATCCAGATCCGCAAATCTTCTTGCGGGGCGCTGTTCTGCTGTTTCTTCAGCGCTTTCTTCCACAACTTCTTCTGTTGCTTCAGGTGCTTTTTCCACAGGCTGTGCCACTCTTCTGGGTTCGGGAGCGGGAATGTCATCTTCCAGACCTGTTGCGATAACAGTAACGATAACTTCATCCTGCAGTTCTTCGTTGATGGTTGTACCGAAGATGATTTCTGCTTCGGGATCGATAGATTCTCTGATCAGATCCGCAGCTTCTTCTGTTTCCATCAGACCCAGGTTCATGTCGCCGCTGAAGTTGATCAGGACGCTCTTTGCACCTTCGATAGTTGTTTCCAGCAGAGGGCTCTGGATTGCCATTTTTGCTGCAATTTCCGCTTTGTTTTCACCAGCAGCACGGCCAATACCCATGTGGGCAACGCCTTTGTCTGCCATAACGGTGCGAACGTCTGCGAAGTCCAGGTTGATAACGCCGGGTTTGGAGATCAGGTCTGCAATACCCTGTACGCCCTGTCTGAGGATTTCGTCAGCTTTACGGAATGCTTCTGTCAGTGTTGTCTTTTTGTCGATGATGCTCAGAAGTCTCTGGTTAGGAATGATAACCAGTGTATCCACGTTCTTTTTCAGTTCCGCGATACCTTTTTCCGCATTGCTCATTCTCTTTTTGCCTTCAAAGTTGAAGGGTTTTGTAACAACACCTACTGTCAGGATACCCAGTTCTTTGGAGATAGCCGCGATTCTGGGTGCTGCGCCGGTACCTGTGCCGCCGCCCATACCTGCTGTGATGAATACCATATCGGAACCACGCAGAGCCTGCGCGATTTCATCCTGTGTTTCATCTACGGATTTTTCACCGATTTCAGGGTTACCGCCGGCACCAAGGCCTTTAGTCAGTTTTTCACCAATCTGAATTTTTGTGCTGGATTTGGATTTCGCCAAAGCCTGTCCATCTGTGTTAATGGAAATGAATTCCACGCCGTCCAGTCCATCTTCAATCATACGGTCAACAGCGTTGTTGCCACCGCCGCCTACACCGATTACTTTTATTTGTGCCATATTGCTCATTGGGATGTCAAATTCGAGCAAAAAAATCCCCTCCTACCAATTCCATAATCATACCTTTAATTATACATGAAAAAAAGACGAATTACCATACAAAAACAGAATAATTCATAATTTTTTTCGATATTTTTAACTTTCTTTTCTGACCTTTCTTACTCTTCTCCTATCATAGCCTCTTTTTGTCTTTTATTCAACAAAAATCTTCTAATTTTACTAAAATTATAAAAAATCCGAGAACCAAAGACAACAATGGCCGCAATAGACAAATCCATATTCAGCTGTTTTCCCAGCCAAACCAGACCAATGGCAACGATTCCATTGATAAAAAAACCGCTGACGAATATCCGCATCTGAAACTGATGCTCCATGTCCGCGCGCACACCGCCCAGCACTGTATCCAGACACGCCAGAATACCAACGCCGCCATAAGCCATCATGGCATAAGGCAGCACGATATCGCTTTTGATTCCCAACAGAATCCCCGCACATAATCCAATGACAGGAATGATGATTTTCATGACGCATCTTCTCCTTCCTCTGTTGTTTTCCACAAAGCAGACTGGGTATAAGCTGGAACAGTCACAGACGCTTCCTCGCGAATGTCAATGACAATGCCCCAGGGAGAGAGCGTATCCACAACACCTCCAGGAAAACGCAGAGCCGCTTGAAGCACACTGGCGTCTCCGATGGCTTTGATCTCAAAAGGCGCCGCTACCCGTACACCATTTACCGTAATCACACTGCCAGCACAAGTGATGCCGCTCTGGGCCACAATCCGCTGTCCATTGACAGAAACAGCTTCTGCACCTGCCACAAAAAGTTCATTGACGACTTTTAAAATATCTTCCGCGTGAACAAGATAAGCATTCTTATCTCCGCCCATATCTTTTTTGCTGTCATCCATGGTCACAATGATACCGGCACCTGTCTGTTCTGACAATCCGGCAAATGCCCGCAGTTTCTCATTTTCTTTCTGCAAAGATTCCAGAGCCGCACCGTCAGATTCTCCTGCTTCATAAGTCTCCAGCAGTTCTGCCTGCTTGTCCAGCTGTTTTTCCAGTGCTTCTCTTTCTTCCCGTTCCTTGCGCAGTTCCGCAGAAAGTTCTGTCAAACGCACATTGTCCGTTCCCGCCGCCGAAGCTGCCTGAGACTGCACCGTATTATACTGCACACCAATCAGCATACCCAAAATGGCACACAAAGCTGTGATACCGGGTATGATTCCCTTTGGTTTCATCTGTCCGTCACCTTCTTACAACAAATACTGGAATACAATGGGCTTGGAAAGATCACTCAGATCCAAAGTCCCCCTGTCCTCCTCGGGAATGGTCACCACAACTGCCGCCATGGTTCGTATCTTCTGATCCATATTATCCATGGTGCCCAAATGTACCTGAACCTGGTTTACCGTTGCATAAATATCAGATGTGTTGGATACATCCACTTCCACAGCGAATTCTGTCAGGTTATATTTCTGTATCATCTGGGAAATCTGAAGCATCACCTGCAAAGATTCTTGGTTTTCCACCTGCAAAACTTCCCCGCGTTGGAAACCGGAGAATACCAATCCTTTTACCAAAGGCAGTCCTTCCGTATAAACATTCTGGACATCCAATACCCGTCCTTCTTCATCTATGTACAGATAAGAACCCATATAAGGCACATAGGCTCTTACCTTCCGTTCCGTCAAAGAAATAACCATGGTATCAGGGAATTCCCAAACCAGTCTGGCATCTTTGATATACGGATCTTGCCGCAGAATATCTTCCGCTTTGGAGCGGTTAAACAGTATGGCATTATCCCCCTGATTCAGACCGATTCTTTCACAAAGATCTGATGTGGCAAACCGTTCGGAATTTTCCACCCGGATATTTTTGACAGCAAAAAAAGGAGAAAACAGAAATGCTGCCCCTGCCAGCAGTATCAATACTGCCGCAATGACATATTTCTGCGGAATTTCCAGCCGTTTTTTTCGTGGCTGGTAATACTCCAGTTCCTCCATCAAATCAATGTCTTCCATCTGTTTTTTTCTTTTTTTTCTCATGTAATCACCTTTTAAGATACCAGCTGCACCCGTCCGCCGAGAAATGTCAGCGCGTCTTCCAGTTTCTCATAACCCCGTTCCACAAAAGCGCTGCCTTCGACGATGGTTTCTCCTTCCGCCGCCAGAGCCGCCAACAAAAGCGCCGCTCCGCTGCGCAGATCCGTTGCCCTCACTTTTGCGCCATGGAGTTTTTCCACGCCAAAAACTGCCGCATTTCGACCATGCACCTGTATATTCGCTCCCATGCGGCATAATTCTGCCACATGGCGAAACCGTGCTTCAAACACTGTTTCACTCATCATACAGGTTCCTTTTGCCAATGTCAATAGACTCATGACCATTGGCTGCATATCCGTGGGGAAAGCGGGATACGGCCCTGTTGCCAGTGTAAAATCCGACAAAAGTCGTGTGGGTGCCTGCAAATAAACCGCATCCTCCTCGTACCGCAGTCCGCATCCTGCCTGCTCCAGAACTTCCAGTGTCTGTTCCATATACTGCTTTTCTGCTCCATGCAGGTACAGCTTTCCACCCGTCATGGCAGCCGCACAAAGAAACGTCCCTGCTTCGATGCGGTCAAAAGGCACTTCAAACACCGCTCCATGAAGCTTTCGCACGCCTTCCACCATGATAGTAGGTGTCCCTTCTCCATAAATTTCCGCACCACATGCCCGCAGAAAACGAGCTAGTGCTACAATTTCCGGTTCTCTTGCCGCATTGTGGATGACCGTGGTACCCTCCGCTTTCACGGAAAGGAGCAGGATATTTTCCGTAGCACCTACGCTGGGATATTCCAGATAAATGTGATACCCCAAAAGCAAAGGTGCCTCACAATGGAAAATCTCATTTTCCTCTCGAATTCGTACACCCATTTTCTCAAAGGCACGCAGATGCAGGTCAATGGGACGCCGTCCGATAGTACATCCGCCGGGATGTCCCAGAGAGGCTTTTTTCGTTCGTCCCAACAATGCCCCCAGATACAGTATGGAAGAACGCATTTTCCCCACCATTTCCTCACTGATCTCCGTTTTCTCAATATTCCGGCTGTCAATGGTCAGTGTTCTTCCTTCCAGTTTGGTCTTGCAGCCCAGTTCCTCCAAAATCTCCAGAGAAACAAACACATCCGTAATGTGGGGCACATTTTCCAGCACCACTTCATCCCCAGACAAAATGGAAGCCGCAAGAATGGGCAGCACTGCGTTTTTACTGCCTCTGACTGTGTATTCCCCACCAATGGTTCCGCCGCCCGTCACCCGATAATATCCCATTGCTTCTCCTCCCGCACATACCAAGATAATTTCATTCTATGGCGGCCAAGATTCTTTGGTGCTTTTCCACATTTACAAGGACTTCGGATGCAGTTAATATAAAAGAAAACACACCTTCAGGAGGAAATTATGAAGCATAATATTTTAGATATCAAAGGCTTGAAAGTCGGTCAGGCACAAAATACAGAGGCAAAAACAGGTGTTACCGTTGTCATTGCGGAAAAAGGCGCTGTCTGCGGCGTGGATGTCCGCGGTGCCGCTCCTGGCACAAGGGAAACAGACCTGCTCAACCCCATCAATGCCATGGAAAGAGTACAGGCTGTTGTCCTGTCCGGTGGCTCCGCTTTTGGTCTGGAAGCCGCCAGCGGCGTTATGGACTATCTGGAAGAAAAAGGCATCGGCTTTGATGTAGGTGTCACAAAAGTTCCCATCGTTCCCTCTGCTGTTCTTTTTGATTTGGGTTATGGAGATACTTTCGTACGCCCTGATAAAGCCATGGGCAGAGCTGCCTGCGAAGCCGCTTCCGACGAAATCCTTATGGAAGGCGATTATGGCGCAGGCTGTGGCGCAACGGTCGGGAAACTGAACGGCGTAGAACACTGCTGCAACAGCGGCATCGGTTCCTGGGCTGAAACCACAGAAAACGGTATCACCGTAGCTGCTCTCATTGCAGTCAATGCTTTCGGAGATGTCTGGGAAAACGGCAAAATCATTGCCGGCACCAAAAATCCTGACGGCACCTTTGCCAATACAGAAGAAGGCGTCATCAAAGCCGCATCTTCTCTTTCCTTCGGCGGCAAAAATACCACCATCGGCATCATTGCCACCAATGTGAAACTGACAAAAGCCCAGGCTGCAAAAGTTGCTGGTATGGCACATGATGGTCTGGCACGGTGCATTCGTCCCATTCACACCACACTGGATGGCGACACACTGTTCTGTATGTCCACCGAAGAACTGGAACTGCCCACTGCTCCTGTTGATGTTGTGGGGATTCTGGCTGCAAAAGTCACAGAACAGGCTGTGCTGCGGGCTGTGAAAATGGCAAATATAAATTTATAAATTCAGCAAAAAAGAACTCTGTTCTTTTTTCATAAAAAAAAGAGATGTCTATTTGACCATTGTTATGTAAGAATCTTTGTAATTCATGAAAAGGTAGTTTCTGGCAGTGATATTTTCCTGCCTGTTGTTCATACGTGGAAATTCACATCAGAAACTTCAGAAAAAATACCTTTCGTAAACTTTTTCAGCAAATTATGAAGATTCCCCTTTCCATTTCTAAAAATAATGAAAAGGATGTTTTACTATGAACAAACAAAAAACTTTGATTACACACCTTATTGCAACGGCACATACTTCATGGGCCCCAGCGTTATTCGTCTTTTGGACGAAGCAAATCTGCCGCGGAAAAAAGGAATGCGGATTTTAGACCTTGGCTGCGGCAAAGGTCTGTCTTCTCTTTATTTGGCAAAGGAATATGATGTAACTGTTTTCGCTGCCGATCTGTGGATTTCCCCTACGGAAAATTATGAATTTTTCCGCAGTCTTGGCATAGAAGAGCAGATTTTCCCTATCTATGCTGATGCCAACGCACTGCCTTTTGCAGAAGGATTTTTCGATGCCATTATCAGTGTTGATGCCTATCATTATTTTGGTGCAGAAGCAGGTTTTTTCTCTGAAAAAATTCTTCCCTTGCTGAAACCAGATGGATTTGCCGCACTGATTTTCCCTGGCTGGAAGGCTCCTCTGCCCACCCCTGTACCGCAAGAACTTTTGCTGAGCTGGACAGAAGAAGATTTGACAACTTTTCAACCCATCCAATGGTGGAAAAAACTGTTTGAGCAGGAAGAATATACCCGTCTGCTGTCCATCGCAGAACTCTCCTGCGTTGATGAAGCCTGGGCTGACTGGCTGGCAACAGACAATCCATATGCCATCGGTGACCGACCTTCTATGGAACACGGTGCAGGAAAGTATATGAATTTCATTTTCTTGACAGCTTGCCATAAATAACAAAAAACGGCTGAGGAATATCCTCAGCCGTTTCTTCATATTTACTTTTCTTTGGTACGCTGAATGATGTACTCTTTGAATTTTTCCACTGCCGGAGGCAGATACCGATTGAGTACATAAGCCATATATACCATTCGTTTGGAATAAGGCGTATCAAATTCCAGTTTTGTGACTTTATAATTTTGTATGGATGGATTATCTGTAATGATTGCGATGCCCTGGTTTGCTGCCACCAGCCCTGCCATAGAGTTGACGTCTTCAAACTGGCAGAGGATGTTGGGCATGATCTGTGCTTTGACAAACAAATCATCAATGATACGACGCATCCCACTTTCTTTTGTATAGCAGATGAGGGGATATGGACAAATATCCTGAATGGTCACTTTCTCTTTTTCCGCCAGAGGATGATTTTCCGGCACAATGACCACCAGCCCCTGTTCATACACAGGAATAAATTCCACATCACTCTCATTTTCCACCATGGAGCAGAAAATCAAATCATATTTTTCCCGCTTCAGGTTGTAAAGTAATGTTTTGGTATTGCCTTCATAACAGGAGAAAGAAATGTTTTTATTCTGGGGATCATCCAGAAAGCCCGCAATAATTTCCGGCACAAAATTGGTTCCAACGGATGTCATATAAGCCAAACCTACATGACCGCCGCCTTCTGCCACCAACCGCTCGATCTGGTTTTTCCCAAGTTCCAGCTGGGTCAGGGCATTTTCCACATAAAACATGTAAATTCTGCCGTATTTTGTCAGTACCACATTTCGCCCCTGTTTTTCGAAAAGGAAGGCACCCAACTCTTTTTCCATCGCAGCAATGGAATGACTTAGGGTAGGCTGTGAAATATTCAGCTTTTCTGCAGCTTTTGTATAATGTTCTAATTCTGCCAAAGTCTTGAAATAATACAGCTGGTTTAAGTTCATAGTAACCTCTCCCGCCTTTCTATATTTTTTATTATAACAAAAAATCAAGAAAAATACAGAAAAAAAATGTGAAAATATGCTATTTTTTTGTATTTTTGGAAAAGAGATTCATGAAATGATATCATTCTTCGTGCATCATAGATGAAATAGTTTTTCTGCCAAAAATTTGTTTTAATTTATAAAAAATCGATCCATTTTTATTAGAAAAAATGAATCGATTTGCATATTTATTCTTCTTTTTTTCCAAATCGTTCCACAAAGGCATTTTCATCCAAAATAGGAATCCCCAGCTCCTGAGCCTTCTTATTTTTAGAAGATGTGGAATGAACATCGTTATTGATCAGGAAATTGGTTTTCTTTGTTACACTGCCTGTCACCTTACCGCCATTGGCTTCAATATAGGCAGCCAATTCCTTCCGGTTTGCAAACTGCTCCAGATCTCCAGTTACCACAAATGTCAAACCGTTGAGCGGTGACTGGGAAGTATCCTGCACTTCTTCCACACGGAAACGCAGATAAGGCAAAGCATCTGCCAGCAGTGCCAGATGCTGTTCATCATGGAAATACTGATGGATACTATGGGCAATGATTTCCCCAAAACCTTCAATAGCAGCCAGTTCTTCTGTTTCTGCTGCTTTGATTTTTTCCAGATCATTGTCAAATGCCTTGCAGAGCAGTTTCGCGTTACGCAAACCTACATGATTGATACCAAGGGCATAAATGAAGTTTGCCAGATACACATCCTTTGCTTTTTCCACAGAAGCAATGAGATTGGTATAAGACTTTTCACCGAAACCATCCATTTCCAAAATGGCGTCTTTATGTTCTTCCAAACGGAACAGATCGGGATACTGATTGATAAAACCTTTTTCCAGGAATTTTTTCAATGTTTCTTCGGAAAGCCCTTCCATATTCATGGCATCTCTTGAAACAAAGTGGCTCAATGTCTGGACACGCTGTGCCTGACAGCTAGGATTGGTACAGTACAATGCTTTCCCATCTCGCAGACTGCGCACTTCCGTTTCACCGCCGCATACGAAGCAATGCGCAGGGATTTCCGCTGAAGCAGAGCGAGTCAGATTTTCCGCAATCTGGGGGATAATCATATTTGCCTTATAAACCTTGATGGTATCCCCAATGCCCAGAGCCAGTTCTTCCAGAATGCTAACGTTGTGTACGCTGGCACGGCTCACCGTAGAACCTTCCAGTTCCACAGGATCAAAAACCGCAATGGGATTCATAAGCCCTGTACGGGAAGTATTCCATTCAATTTCCCGCAGGGTGGTTTCCGCCATTTCGTCTGCCCATTTGAAAGCAATGGAGTCTTTGGGGAATTTAGCTGTCCGTCCCAGACTCTGGCTGTAAGAAATGCTGTCGAATGTCAGCACCAGACCATCAGATGCAATGTCGTTGCTTTCGATATGTTCCCGGAAATATTCCACCGCATCCAAAATCGTATCACCTGTGACCACTTTGGATTCCACCACCGTAAAGCCCAAAGAAGCCAGCCACTGCATATTTTCTGTTTTACTGTCGGACAGCTCTTTTCCTTCCGCACTTACCAGCGTAAAGGCAAAAAACTGCACATTTCTCTTTGCGGCAATTTCGCTGTTCAGCTGTCTTACGGTGCCGCTGCAAAGATTTCTGGGATTTTTATAAGCTTCGCCTTCGCCCAGTTCCTCATTGATTCGCTGAAACTCTGAATAAGAAATAACCCCTTCGCCACGAAGCACCAATTCTCCGTCAAAAGCAATCTTCAAAGGCAGATTTGCAAACACACGGGCATTATGGGTCACATCTTCACCGATTTCTCCATTGCCTCTGGTGATTGCCTGTACCAGTTCCCCGCCGCTGTATTTCAGCACAATGGTCAAGCCATCCAGTTTCCAGGACAAAATGCCTTTCTTATCCCCCAAGAAGCTTTGAAGCTTCAAGGGGTCTTTTGTTTTATCCAGTGACAAAATAGGGCTTTCGTGACGGATTTTCTGCAGATTGCTCAAAACCGTATAGCCCACGTTCTGTGTTGGGCTGTTTGCCAGCACCATGCCTGTTTCCGCTTCCAGCTGCACCAATTCGTCATAGAGTGCGTCATACTGCTGGTTGGACATGATTTCCGTATCTTTCTGATAATAGGCTTCCGCTGCCTCATTGAGGAGGGCAACCAGTTCCTTCATTCTCTCCATATTCCGCATCGCTCCCAAAAATTATTCGCTGACTTTGATCAGCTTGGAAAGTTTTGCCATAAATTTCTTGGTTCCTTTTTCGCCGAAGGATACCTCTACTTCAAAATCTGCACCGCCACCCTGAATGGATTTGACAACGCCAATACCGTACTTCGGTGCGCGCACTTTATCGCCTACTTCATAATCCAGTTTGAAGTCCTTAGGTGCAGGCATTTCTCTCTTAATAGGCTGAGCATAAGGATTTACTTTGCTGCGTGTAGGTGTTACAGGGCTTACCTTCATGCTTTCCCGCATTGCGTATTTCTTCGCCATATCGGACATCTGACGAGTAGGCATATCCACCAGATCCTGAGGGATTTCTTTCAGGAAACGGGAAGGTGGATTGTACTGTGTCAAACCATGCTGCATACGGCTTTTTGCGTGGGTCATGTAAAGCACTTCTTTTGCACGGGTAATACCTACATAACACAGACGGCGTTCTTCTTCAATTTCCTTTTCGCCGCCGAACATAACGGCGCGGTAGCCGGGGAAAATGCCTTCTTCCATGCCGATGATGAATACATAAGGGAATTCCAGACCTTTTGCGCTGTGAAGTGTCATAAGCACCACGCTTTCATCCCCTTCGTTGTATCCGTCAATGTCAGCCACCAGAGCCACTTCTTCCAAGAAGCCTTCCAGACCCGCTTCTGGATTCTGTTTATCATATTCTGTTGCCTTATTGACAAATTCGTCGATGTTTTCGATTCTTGCCAGTGCTTCGTCAGTGCCTTCAGTCAAAAGCTGCTGCAAGTAGCCACTGCGTTTTACAACGGCATCAATGAGTTCCGCTGCTGTCATGCCTTCATAATCACGACGCAGGCTTTCAAAAAGTTCATAGAATTCTTTGAATTTCTTTGCTCTTGTTTTCAGTTCCGGCATATCATCCAGATGTGCCAGCGCTTCATACAGCCCCATGCCATGGTTCTGGGCATAGGTTACCACTTTTTCCAGAGAAGTATCCCCGATACCACGTTTAGGCACATTGATGATTCTCCGCAAAGCAATGGTATCCGCAGGGTTTGCCAGCACTTTCAGATAAGACAGAATATCTCTGATTTCTTTTCTTTCATAGAAGCGCACGCCGCCGAACAGACGATAAGGAATACCTTTTTTCACCAGCTGGTCTTCCACAGTACGGGACTGTGCGTTGGCACGGTACAGCACCGCAAAGTTATTCAGGCTCTTGCCTTCTTTCTGAAGCTGCTCAATCTGTTCTGCCACATAACGTGCTTCGTCATACTCATTGTCTGCTTTATAAATGTGGATGATGCTGCCGCTGTCATTTTCTGTCCAAAGGGATTTTTCTTTTCTGGTCATATTGTTCTGGATGACTGCGTTTGCCGCATCCAAAATTTTTTTCGTGGAACGATAGTTCTGTTCCAGTTTGATAACGGTTGTGTTAGGGAAGTCTTTTTCAAAGTCCAGAATATTGCGGATGTTAGCGCCTCTCCAGCCATAAATACTCTGGTCATCGTCCCCTACCACACACAGATTCTGGTATTTTGCCGCCAGCATGTGCACCAGTTCATACTGAGATGTGTTAGTATCCTGGTACTCGTCTACCATGATATAACGGAAACGTTCCTGATATTTATCCAGCACTTCTGGATGGGTACGGAACAGCAGCACTGTCTTATAAATCAAATCGTCAAAGTCCAGGGCGTTGCTTTCTTTCAGCAGCTGCTGATAAAGCTGGTATACCTTTGCCAGACGTTTTCCCTTAATGTCAAAAGGATCTACGGTCTTTGCATAGTCCTCCCAGCTGACCATTTCTTCTTTCTGTTTGCTGATCTGAGAAATGGCTGCACGCACGGAAAAACTCTTGTCGATGGGGCTCATATTCAGGCGTTTGAATACTTCCTTCATGACTTTTTCCTGATCGTCTGCGTCATAAATGGAAAACTGACCGTCATAATCCAGATGGCTGATCTCTCTGCGCAGGATACGCACGCAGGTGGAGTGGAATGTGCTGATCCAGATATCTTCTGCGCCCTGACCTACCAGTTTATCCACACGTTCACGCATTTCCTTCGCTGCTTTGTTTGTGAATGTGATCGCCAGAATGTTCCAGGGTTTTACACCTGTTTCCAGCAAGTGAGCGATACGGACTGTCAAAGCACCTGTCTTACCGCTGCCGGCACCAGCCAGCACCAAAACGGGGCCTTCTGTCTGCATAACCGCCTTTTGCTGCATATTGTTCAACTGTTCAAATCCAATCATGTTTTTACTCCTGTTCTGTCTTTTTGGCAAAGAAAAGGAAGCGGACACCTGAGAAAGTGCCAACTCCCTTCCTAAGCTCATCTATGGGTTACTGTTCTGCTTCTTCCGTTTCTTCCGTTTCTTCCGTCTGAGCACCATCGCCATATACTCTGCTGATCGCAAGTTTATAGCCATCTGTACCATAATGCAGGCAGCGGTTCACGCGGCTGATGGTGGCTGTGGAAGCCCCTGTCTTTTCCGCAATTTCCACATAAGTCTTTTTTGCGTTCAGCATAACCGCTACTTCCATACGCTGGGCAATTGCCTGTATTTCATTGACGGTGCATAAATCCTCGAAAAGCTGGTAACATTCTTCCACGGTTTCCATGCTGAGGATACACTGAAAAAGCCTGTCCACTAATTCACTTTTGATTTTTTTGTTCATAACCGAACGCCACCTTTGCTCTCAATATCTTATTACATATTAGCATACTAAAGTGTTAAAGTAAAGATTTTTTTGGCGTTCTGTTTAAATTATTTGTTGCGCTTTAAAGCGCTGATGAGCCCATCCACACTGGTGTTCAGCACCAGACTTTTGGGGAAATCCACTTTCTTCATCAATGCTTCCGCATGGTCAAATTCACCAATGCTGGTATAAAAATGCGCATCACTGCCAACCACAACAGGCAGTTTTGCTTCTTTGCAAAGGCGCAGCATATATTCTATGTTTTCCGCGCTGCCATCCCGAAAACCACCAGGAATGAGCGAAGTGTTATTGATTTCCAAAATTGTGCCTGTTTCTTTGGCTTTTTCCACCAACAGCTCATAATCCAGCGGATAACGAGGATCTCCCGGATGTCCCAGAATATCCACCAAAGGATTTTCCATGACTTTCAGGCAGGCTCTTGTGTTTTCCTCTTTGGTACCAGGTGCCAGACAAGGTGTATGCAGACTGGCAATGGCAATATCCAAACGGGAAAGGATTTTCTCGTCCATATCCACTGTACCGTCAAAGTCCATGATATTCAGCTCAATGCCCCGCAGCACACGTACGCCATGAAGTTCTTTGGGCACCACATGAAGATTGGCAAAATAGGCATGACATGTGGTATGTGCCATCATAGGCGCATGGTCTGTAATGGCAATGGCCTCCAGCCCTTTTCGTGCCGCACAAAGAACATTTTCATCCAATGTGCTGTAAGCATGTCCGCTGGCAATGGTATGGGTATGAGTATCAATCAGATATTTCATGATGATTCCCTCTCTTTTTATTTGATCGAAAAAGTTTCGAATGGAACCAAACCTTTTTCATAGGAATTATACCATTTTTTCCATGGAATGAAAAGAAAAAACGCCCAAATCTCAAAGAAAAACAAAGTTCTTTACAGAAAGAACATTTTCGCAAAAACTGACATGTATCTGCAAAAAACGCTGTTTGGCTCATCTTTTTCTCAAAGAAAAAGCAGGGGCTACCCCCTGCCAAAATCTTATTTTTCGCCTGTAAAACTGCTGCGCCATTTATCATAACATTCTTCGCAAATATCCAGCACATGATTTTCCCCGTCTTTTTGAGAAAAATAACCCCACTGTTTTTCCAGATGGAGATAATCTTCCCTTTCTGTATCAATCTTTCTGCCACAGCAATCGCAATATACTTCATCTCTTACCCGCACTTCTTTTAAAACGGTTTTGTATGTTTCCATGCCGCTTCCCCCTTTGTTTTGACCCAATTCTCTTTTCTTCTGCATTTTAACATGGCAATTGACATTTTTCTATATGAAACTATTGTGATTCATGGTAAAATAAGCCTGTCGGTTTGTGCAGCCTCCCTCTGGCGGTTTCACATGACAAAACCACCAGAAAGGAGCCAAAACACATGAATCTGAGCACGCAACAGGCTTTGCAGCACTGCACGGTTTGTCCCAGAAACTGCGGCGCTGACCGTCTGTCCGGCAAAGTCGGCTTTTGCGGCGCAGGCACTCTGCCAAAAGTAGCGCTGGTTTCCGCTCACCAATGGGAAGAACCGCCCATCAGCGGCACAAGGGGTTCCGGTACTGTCTTTTTCTCTCACTGCAATCTGCGCTGTGTTTTTTGTCAAAACCACGACATCAGTCAGGAGAATTTCGGTGCGGAAATATCCATAGAGCGGCTGACGGAAATCTTTCTGGAGCAGCAGAACCGGGGACTGCATAACATCAATCTGGTATCGGCTTCCCACTTCATCCCACAAATTGCGGAAGCACTGGAGAAAGCGAAAGCACAGGGGCTTTCCATTCCTGTGGTCTATAACTCCAACGGTTACGAAAGTCTGGATGGCTTACGGATGCTGGATGGATTGGTGGATGTGTATCTGCCTGACTTCAAATACTGGGATGATACACTTGCTGCGCAGTATTCCAAGGCACCCCATTACGCCGAAACCACAGCGGCAGCCATTTTGGAAATGCGCAGACAGACGAAAGCAGATCTGTTTGATGAAAACGGCATCATGGAAAAAGGGCTGATCCTGCGGCATCTTGTTCTGCCCGGACAATACAAAGACAGTTTTCGGGTTTTGGACTGGATACGGGAAAATCTGGGAAAAGACGCTTATGTGTCCCTGCTGAACCAGTACACCCCCATGTATCACGCCACAGAATTTCGGAATCTTTCCCGCAAATTGACTACGTTTGAATATGAAAAAGTCACGGAGTATTTTCTGGAAATCGGCTTAACCAACGGATTTGTGCAAAAACGCTCTGCGGCCACATCGGAATACACACCGCTTTTTGACCTTTCAGGTGTCAAAAGTGCCGCAACGTTTCAAATAAGAAAGGAGAATTAAACCATGGTAAGAAAAGAGAATGTTGTAATCAAAGAAGGACTCAGAGATGGCAAAGGCATCATCGAAATCCACCATTTTCTCACAGAAGAAGAACTGATGGGTCATGGTAAAATGTATGCAAGACTGGTTATGAAACCCCACAGCTCCATCGGCTGGCATCAGCATGTAGGCAACACAGAACCTTATGCCATCATCAAAGGCGAAGGCACATTCGTAGACAATGACGGTTCCAAAACAACTGTACGCCCCGGCGATGTTTGTCTCATCGAAGTAGGTCAGTGGCATGCCATGGAAAACAATACAGACGAAGATGTGGAACTGATTGCGCTTATTGTGAACGACTGGGCAAAATAATTCTGCATCATTCATCAGAACGCAAAAATAGCTGGACTCCTTAAAATACAAGGATTCCAGCTATTTTTTCAGGCTTCCTCCGGCACCACTTCCACCATAACCACTTCCGGCGGATTCCAGATACGGGGCAGATTATTTTTGCAAAGTCCTCTGCTTACTACCATGGTGGTTTCCCCCAGTGGATACATACCACCAGCGTAATCCGGGAACCATCCCTGATTGGGCGCAAACAATCCATTCAAAATAAGTGGTATCCGTATCTGTCCCCCATGGGCATGGCCTGCCGCCACCAGATCAAAGCTGCTTTCTTCATACCACTGTACCAGCTCTGGGCGATGAGAAAGAAGAATGGTAAAATCATCGTCATTTCTTTCTTCTTTTACCTGCTCCAATTGACTTTCCCATTCAGAAAAATCAAAAAACTTATCCGGGTCATCCACGCCAGCAATCTGGATGACATTTCCGTTCACATCCAGTTCCGTCGCTTCTCCTTCCAGCACCGTAACACCGTAAGAAGCAATCATTTCCGCAATCTTCTCATATTCTCCTGACCAATGCTCATGGTTACCGGAAACATAGAAACAAGGATATGTATCTCCAATAGCATCCAGCAATTGCTTTGTACCGTCATGGGGCACTTCATCGTCGGCAATATCCCCTGACAGCAGTATCGCATCCGGATTCTGCGCCTCCAATGATGCCACCAGTTTCTCCTGATTCTCACCGTAAATGGTGCTGTGCAGGTCTGTAATCACCGCCAGACGGACTGGAGATGTGATTTTCGAAGATTCCAGCTTGTATGTCTGTACTTTCAAATGGGTCTGCAATGCAGAAGCCAGTATGCCAAGAACAAGCACGCCTGCCAGCAGAAAATTTCCTTTCTTTTTCATACGAAACTCCTTTCACCGCCCCCATTTTACTTTTCGCTTTATTCCGGTGCTGTTTCGTCTGCTTCTACCCGATCTCTCACTTCCTGCACCACGTTTTTCATGACAACGCCTTCTTTCAGGAAGGTTTCTGCATCCAATACCGTTGCGCCGATGAACGCCATATCCTCCATATTGGCTTTCTGTACGGCTTCACTTCTGGAAGAGCAGCAATCCTCAATGATTGCCACATTGTAGTCCAGAGATAACCCATCATAGCAGGTTGCGCGGATACAGTTTGGTGTGGTGGTACCAGTCAGAATGACCGTATCCACCCGCAGTCTGCGCAGAATCAAATCCAGTTCTGTCTGGAAAAATGCGGAAAATCTGGGTTTGATGATGGTATAATCCCCTTCCTGTGGTGTAAAGGCTTCCGGCACTTGGATGGAACAGTCCCCTGTGCTGTTAGGTGCCAGACAGCGTCCCCCTGCCAGCCAGTTGTCATAACGGCACGCTTCCACATCACTGCCATCTTTCCGGTAAATACGGTTCACAAAGAAAACGGGAATCTTTCTGTTTCTCGCTTCTGCGATAACCTTTGCCAGTGCTGGCACCGTATCTGCCGCTTGTTTGATGTACAGCGGAGAATTTTCGTTCAAAAATCCTTCTTCCATATCAATGACAACCAATGCTGGTTTGATTTTCTGTGACATAAAATCCCTTCTTTCATTTTTTCAAAAGTATACCACAGTTTTTTGCAGTAGGAAAGGCACCTTTTGTCCCTGCTCCCATAGTATAAACATATAATTTGCAAAGGAGGTCTTCCCATTGCGCCCCATGCTTTCTCTGCTTGACGTCACCCTCAGTTATCACAGTCTCAGCGGCGAAACGAAGGCCGTTTCCCACCTGTCTTTTTCCGTGGAAGAAGGGGAATTTGTCACCATTGTTGGCCCCAGCGGCTGCGGTAAATCCTCCATATTATCCATGCTGGCAGGACTGATTCCCCCTTCATCCGGCAGTCTTTCCGTCAACGGCAACATTGGCTATATGCTGCAAAAAGATCATCTGCTGGAATGGCGCACCATCCGCCGCAATGCCCAATTAGGATTGGAGCTGCAAGGCAAACTGACGCCGGAAAATATCGCTTTTGTAGATCACATGCTGGATCAATACGGTTTGGGCGATTTCAAAGACCGTTTTCCCTCGGAACTTTCCGGCGGCATGCGTCAACGGGCTGCCTTGATTCGTACCCTTGCCGTCCGTCCAGACATTCTGCTATTGGATGAACCTTTTTCTGCTTTGGATTATCAAACTCGACTGTCTGTGGCAGACGAAATCGGTACCATCATCCGTAAGGAAGGAAAAACAGCCCTTCTGGTAAGCCATGACATTTCCGAAGCCATCAGCCTTTCCGACCGTGTCATCGTGTTATCCGGTCGTCCCGCACGACTGAAAAAAATCCACACCATTTCCCTTTCCGTGGAAAACCGCACCCCCATGAAAGCCCGGGAAGCCCCGGAATTTCGAGAATATTTCAATCAAATCTGGAAGGAGCTGGATGTCCATGTGGCGTGAAATCAAACGACCTCCCGTTTCTGCCCAGCAGGCTGCCTTTCTGCGTCGTCTGAAACTGCGGCGTTATACCATCTACACCATACAGATTTTGCTATTGGTAGGCTTTTTCCTCTTGTGGGAAGTGGCTGCCCGCAAAGGCTGGGTAGATGCCTTTCTGTTCAGCCAGCCCACGGAAATCTGGGCAACAGCTGTGGAAATGGCGGAAAACGGTATGCTTTGGAAACACATCGGCGTTACACTGGCGGAAACCGTTGCCGGCTTTGTACTGGGTACGATCCTTGGTACACTGACTGCCATACTTCTCTGGTGGAATCGGATGATTTCCGATGTGGCAGAGCCCTATCTGGTAGTTCTCAACGCCTTGCCCAAAACAGCCCTTGCCCCCATTATCATTGTCTGGCTTGGCAACGGCAAAACTTCTATCATCGTTGTGGCACTGCTCACATCTGTCATTGTTACTATCATGACTGTTCTCAACGGATTTTTGCAGACCGATGAAGAAAAGATCAAACTCATCCGTATTTTCGGCGGCGGAAAATGGCAGATCCTAAAAAAAGTCGTATTCCCTGCCAATATTCCCTGTATGGTCAATGCTTTAAAAATCAATGTAGGCCTTTCCTTTGTTGGTGTCATCGTCGGGGAATTTCTGGTGGCGCAGGCAGGTCTTGGCTTCCTCATTATCTACGGAAGTCAGGTTTTCAAACTTTCCTGGGTTCTCATGAGTGTTGTCATTCTTTCCATACTGGCGGCACTTCTTTACGAAGCCATCAATCTGCTGGAAAAACGCATACTGAAAAAACGTCTTTGACAAAAAAAGACCGAATCCTTTCTATTCAGATTCGGTCTTTTTATTTTTATTCGTCTTCCGCTACAATCCGCATCACAAAGCCTTCTTCATCGTCTTTGTGGTCATCTTCGAAATCTTCTTCAAAATCATCCTCAGACAGTTCCATCACAAACCGCACTGCTGTCAAGCATGCTGTCACCAGAAAGATCAGAGAACTGAGAATCATAATGGGTTTTTTCCGTTCTTTTTTTACTGTCAGCCCCAGCATCACACCAAAAGCGCAAACACAGGTTTTGATCAGTGCCATGTCTTTCCAGTCGCATTCCAGCACATAATCATTCAAAAATGCTGCCAACTTTTTCATAACATACCCGCCTTTCTTTATCTTGTCACCGTTTCATATGTAAAATCATTGTCCTGTCCTTCAAAAGTGAACTGATCCGCAATCCCTTCTGTGGCAATGACTTTTCCATCCTCCGTTACAAAAATCACTTCAAAATCATCACTCTGCCGCCATAATTCCACCGCACGTTCATAGCCCATGACAAAGAGAGCTGTGGAAAGGGCATCGGCTTTTGTTCCGTTTTCTGAAATAATGGTTACAGAAAGCAGACCACTGTCAGAGGGATATCCCGTCGCAGGGTCAATGATGTGATGATACCGTTTGCCATCCTGATCGAAATACCGCTGATATCCGCCAGAAGTGATAACAGAGCAATCCGAAACTTCCAGCAAGCCTACATAATCATTGGTATCAAGCGGATTTTCCACTGCAATTTTCCAAGGATTTCCGTCAGGCTTATTGCCGATGGCGGAGATATTGCCGCCCAGCCAGATCAAGGCGGATTCTACGCCCTCTTCTTTCATGAGTTTTGTAACTGCGTCAGAAGTATAGCCTTTGGCAATACCGCCCAAATCCACCGCCATGCCTTCTTTTGCCAGATATGCAGTCTGGTCTTCTTCTGAAAGTATCACGCTGTCGTTATCCACCAATGGCATCAGCGCATCCAATTCCGCCTGAGCAGGCACATGGTGTTCTTCCTCTGTAAATCCCCACGCCTTCACTACTGGGGAAATGGTCATATCATAACATCCATTTGTCAGTACATCCATTTCTTTAGCGGTTTTCAACAGATACATGGTATCTTCAGAAACCGGCACCGCTTCTTTTCCTGCATTGGCATTGAGCTGCGCAATTTCGCTGTCTTCCATAGTCACAGAAAGCAGACGTTCCAGTCTGCGGATTTCCTGTTCCGCGTCTGTCATAATCTGTTCGCCATTCTCATGGTACACCGTAAAGGTCATGACCGTATCCATGGCAAAGGTTGTAGCTTCATGGCGATTTTCCTCTTTCGCCTGGGCGAGCATTTGCTGCGCCTGTTCTCTTTTTTCGGCACAGCCGCTCAGTATAAACACAGATGCCAGCACAAGGGCTGCTGTTTTTTTCCAATTCATGTATGTTCGTTCTCCTTTTGTATGACTTGTTCTGATTTTATTTTACATAGCAAAGGGCTTCCTGTCAAATGACGCAAAAAAAGATAGATGCCCCGAGAAATCCCCGTTTCATCTATCTTTTTGGTTTAAATCAAAATATAAAGCATTGCAATGGCAAGACCAATACCGATCATCAGCAGGCTTCGTGCAAAGCCTTCCCGGTAAACAGTTTTGTCTGTTTCCCCATCGGTATAAGCAGAGAAATACTTATCTTCCGGTGGAATGACTCTTGCGTTATCGCTGTTAAAGATTGCCATACGCAGCAAGGAAATAAACCCATCTGTCAAAGTGCCTGCCAGTCTTGCGAAGAAACCGCCAATGAAAGGCAGTACGCCCAGCAGCAGTGGACGATATACCTTGTCTTCCAGATTCAGCCATGCAGGCCAACGATCCAGATAAACAGTTTCGCCCTGTTCGTTTTCCCGCATCAAAACCGTACGAACAAAAAGGAAGTACACAGCCGCACCTACAATCAGGGAAATAACTGCGCCTTTCAAGTTCACCCAAGCGAAGTATTCCACTGCGTGATCCGGTGCATGGGCACCCAAGAATGTGACACCAACAGCGGAAATACGATCCTGTGTTAAATGAGGCAGCATACCACATACAGGAAGTGCCAATGCGCACAGTGCCAAAATCACTTTATTCACAGGGTTCAAATAAGCCCCCTGTTTCTGTACTGGCAAGGGATGACTATTTTTTTCCACAAAAACAGCAACGAAAATTTTTGTCATATAGGCCAATGTCAGACCACCGGCAAAGAGGAACAGATATTCCACTGTTTTCATATAAAACACAGACTGTCCCGCTTCTTCCAGAATGTGAATATATTCCACGATGCTTTCATGGAGCAGTGTTTTGCTGACATAGCCATTCCAGAAAGGAATACCGCCAATACCCAAAAGCGCCATGAGAAATACAACTTTCAGCAGCAGTTTATCCCGTCCAAAGCCTTTGATCTTATTCAAATCCAATTCATGGAGATTCATGAATACCACGCCTGCGGACAGGAACAGCACCAGTTTCAGCATGGAATGGTTAATGAAGTGCAGCAGTGTACCGGAAGCGGCAAGGGCATTATGTTCGCCCAAAATCCCCTGCATTGCAATACCCACCATCATAAAACCAATCTGGGACATGGAAGAACATGCCAGCGTCCGTTTCAGATTGATGGAGAACAACGCCAGAATTGCACCCATAAGCATGGTAATCATACCAAGAATCAGCATGAAGTTTCCCCAAGGGGCATCATGGAAAAAGATCTTTGCGGTGATCATCATAATGCCGAACACACCGGTCTTTGTTAACAGACAGGACAGCAGTGCGCTGGCAGGCGCAGGTGCCAATGTATAGGCATTGGGCAGCCAGATGTGCAGGGGGAATAACCCTGCTTTTGCCGCAAAGCCAAAGAACACCAGAACACCGATGCCATAGAACGCAGATTTATCTGTCTGCTGTGCCATAAACTGCTGAAGCAGATCCATCTGCAATGTCCCTGTTTTCTGATAGAGCATGAACAGCCCCATGAGTGTCACCAAGCCCCCCAGCACTGCCACAGCCAGATAGGTATGAGCAGCCCGCATGGCTTCTTTTGTTTCGTCGTGCATGACCATGACAAAAGAAGTAAAGGACATGATTTCGAAGAAAATAAATGTGGTAAAGAAGTCAGCAGAAAGGAAAATCCCCATGGTTGCCCCTTCTGTCAGCAGCATAAACAGATAATACCGATTGCGGTTTCTGTCCTGCTGGAAATATTCTTTAGAATAAATGGTAGTGATGAACCAGATGGCTCCAGTCAGCACTGCCAGAATGACTTGCAGCCCGCCGCCGGCAAAGAGCAATCCCAAGCCGCAGATACCTGTTTCGTGGAAAGCTTCTTCTTTTCCAATGAGCAGCAGGGATGCGCCAAATGTCAGGAGGGTTACCAGCATTGCCCAGTAATCTCTGGCATTTTTATTTTTTCTGCCAATGATATACCCAATAATGCCGCCCAGCATAGGGAAGAAAACCAGAAATGGCAATATGATTGAATGATTCATTTTTTCTCCCCTCCTTTAGTTCAAGTGCATAACAACACGCTGCAGCGCTTCCATCAAAGGCCCCGGTGTAAATGCCAGCACCAGAGAAGCAACGGTCAGTATAATCAAAGGCCCTTTCATATACCAGTTCGGGTCTTGCACATGGTCATAATATCCTGCCGGGTACTCCTTATTTCTAGGGAAGTACGCCCGCACCACAATGTAAAATACATACAGAGCTGTCAGCAATGCGGAAATAATCAATGCCAGAATCCCCAGATAAGATACAGGGTTTCCGCCCTGCACTGCCGCCGTTGCCAATGCCCATTTACTATGGAATCCTGCAAAAGGCGGAATACCTACCAGCCCGATGCCCGTAATGGTCATAGCGGCAAATGTGACAGGCATCAATCTGCCAAAGCCTTCCACTTCGTACAGGTATTCCCGATGGGTCTTATAAAGCACCGCACCGGCTGTAAAGAACAGTGTAATTTTCAGCACTGCATGATAAATCATGTGCATCAGTGCCGCCGCCAGTCCCAAAGGTGTCATCAATGCAATACCGAAAATGATATAAGACAGATTAGACACTGTGGAATAAGCAAATCTTCTCTTAATGTGCGGTGTCCGCAAGGCAACTGTGGAACCAAACACAATGGTGATGGCTGCTGCCACCAGCATAACGTTCTGTGCCACGGTACCCACCAGAAAATCTGTGCCAAAGCTGTAATAAGTCAGACGAATGATGGCAAAGATACCGGATTTTACGACCGCTACCGCATGGAGCAGCGCTGTAACAGGTGTCGGCGCCACGGAAGCTTTTGGCAGCCAGCGATACAGCGGGAAAACCGCCGCTTTGACACCAAAACCGAAGAAGGCCGCAATAAATACCAATTGCAATGTTTTTTCATGCTCTGCTACCAGAATGGGATTGAGCACCCCACCCGGCACAAAGTCGATGGATGTACCGTAGCAGTACACAAATACAAAACCGATGAAGGCCAATGCCGCGCCGAACATCATGTAAAGGATATACATCTTTCCGGCGTGTCTTGCCTTGTTGTCCATGGCATGCATAACCAGAGGCAATGTAACCAGTGTCAAAAATTCATAGAATAAGTACATGGTCAGGAAGTTGCCGGAGAAGGCGATCCCCAGTACTACGCCGAATGTCATAGTGAAGAATGCGAAAAACCTGTCTTCGTGTCCTTCGTGTGTCATGTATTCAAACCCGTAAATAGTTGTCAAAATCCAAAGCACGGATACCATGGTACCAAACACCTTGGACAGACCATCCATACGCAGTTCCAAAGACAGCTTATCGCTGAAATGGAACAGTGTAAACGCATCTGCCTTTCCGCTCCAGATGGCGAACAGGGCAAAAATCGCGTTTAAAACCACAATGGTCAAAACCCATTGTTCTCGTTGTTTTCTTTCCTTGAATTTTACCGGCAGCAGACAAATTCCCGCAAGAATCGGAAAGAATACCGGTAAAACCGTAATCAATGCGCCCATATTGTTCCCACCTTTTCTTTAGAAAATGACGCCACTAATATTTGTGATCCAGTCTGTCAGGCACTGGGGGAATACCCCAAATGCCACCGCTGCCAATGCCAAAAGAATCAGCGGAACCGTCATCAGGTAATTGGGCTCTTTCTTTTGCAGGCTGCCATAATCATAATCTTTTCCCGGGAAAAATGCCGCCGATACGATGGGCAACAGATACCCCGCCGTCAGCAGTGCGCTGACCATGAGCACTGCAACACCAACCAGCCCTAAAGTGCCGAAGTCTGGCTGCAAGCCTCCCTGTGCCAGATACCATTTGCTGACAAAGCCGGCTGTGGGCGGAATCCCGATGAGGGACAGAGAAGCAATGGCAAATGTCCACATAACGATGGGCATTTCCTTGCCCAGTCCTTTCAGTTCATATACGAATGTTTTACCTGTTTTGTAAATGATAGCGCCTGCTCCAAGGAACAGGATATTCTTTGCCACCGCATGGAATACCACCTGCATAAGGGCACCCAAAAATCCCAGTGGATGCAGCAGGAACAGACCAAAGAGCACATAAGAAACCTGGCTGACTGTGGAATATGCCAGACGGCGTTTCAGCAGTTTTTCTTTATATGCCAGCATGGAACCCATAAATACGGTAATGATAGCAAGGGTCAGCAGTGTGTTCTGTGCCCATGTACCGCGGATAAAATCAGGCCCTACCAGATAATAAGTCACGCGGATGATGGCAATAACGCCGCCTTTTGTGATGATACCGGAAAGGACAGCAGATGCCGGTGAAGGTGCCACCGGGTGTGCTGTTGGCAGCCACGCATGGAGCGGGAACATACCTGCTTTACAGCCAAAACCGATCATCATTAGGAAGTATACTGCCAGCAATACATTTTCATTGCCTGCCAGCAGTTCCAGATTCAATGTACCGCCGGGCATGAATGTGGTGGTATCGCAGTAGCTGTTCAGGAAGAAGAAGCCCATCAGCCCCAAACCTGCGCCAAATACGGAATACCCCAGATATTTCATACCAGCTCGCACCGCTTCCGGTGTTCCTGTATGGATAACCAGAGGCAGTGTCAGAATGGTCATGTATTCATAAGATAAATATAATGTCATCATATTCGCGGAGAAGCAAAGGCTCATGAGCGCTCCCAGCGACATGGTATAAAACATAAAGAACCGTGCAGGTTTCTGTTCATGTTTCATATATTCAAAGGCATAAACCCCTGCCAGCAGCCAGATGATACAAATCATGCAGGCAAAAAGTTTGGCAAGACCATCTGTGTGGTAGGCCAGTGCAAGACGGTCTGTCATCTGCCACAGGGTGAAGGTATATTCTCCCATGGACAAATAAAGCACCGCCGCAAGTTCTATGACCAGTGTTGCAAACACCAGTAAATTCCGCTGTTTTTCCTGTTTCTGAAAGCCAATGATAATACCGGCAATCACTGGAAACAATAAAGGAAACAGCAGGATTGTATTTCCGTTCATTTTTATCACCTATCCCCTCATGCTTCCGTTATTACTGCAACAAAATGATGCCCCGTTCAATGACTTCGATAAATGGACGATAATATACGCCCAACGCGATATTGATCAGCACAAACAAAATGATACAAACGCCAAAAGCCGGCGAAACAGAAACACGTGTCTGTTCTTCTCCTTCTGTCTTGACAGGTGTCCAGATTGCGATAACAGAAGGCAGGAAATACATTGCGTTCAGAATCATACTGATCCCAAGGACGATCAAAACCGCTGCCATTTTCCCCGGCGCGTATACAGACGCCGTAGCGAAATACAGCTTGGAAATAAAGCCTACAAACAGCGGCACACCGACCATGGACAATGCCCCTACGGTAAAGCCGATGCCTGCCACAGGATTTCTCCGTGCGGCGCCTCTCAGATAATAAATCTGTTCTTTGCCGCCGCTGTCCTGTACCATCTGACCGCAGCAAAGGAACAGCATGGATTTTGTCACCGCATGGGCAAGGATATGGAAGCAAGCCGCAACCATAGCAATTCTGGTAGACATGCCGATGCCCATGTAGATATACCCAATCTGCGCAACAGAAGAGTAGGCAAGCATACGTTTCATACGAGTTTCCCGCATAGCGTACACAGACCCCATAACCATGCCAGCCAGACCAAACACAAACAGAATGTCAATGATCTTCAGCTGCAACATAACATCTACGGAAAATACGCTGTAAATCAGTTTGATAGCAAGGAAAATATAACTTTTCAATACCAGACCGGACAACACCCCGCTGGATGTAGGAACTGCCGCCTGATAAGCGCCGGGCAGCATGGAATGGAACGGGAAAAGCGCGCTCTTGATAGCAAGACCGATGAACACAAAACCTGTTACCACCAGCAGCGGGAATGTATACTGTCCTGTTGCCACCAGCTGCACAATAGCTTCCTTCATCTGGGGGAACAGCAGGTGTCCTGTAATACTATACAGGATACTGATACCCAGCAAAATGGTACCAGACCCCAGCAAACTGATAACCAGATAGTGTGTGGTACCTACCATTGCCTGGGCAGTACCCTTTGCCATAATGAGGGCACAGGAAGCAATGGTCAGAATTTCAATAAATACATAAGCTGTGAAAATATCATTTGTATATGCCAATGCCAACATGGAACCAAAGAGAGCATTGAGCATAATGAAGTAAAAACTCTGTTTTTCAGGCACAACATCATGGAAGATAAATTCCTGACCGCCTGTGGTTGTCAGCAGCATAACCACGCTGAAGATCAGTGCCATCATGGCTTCCAGCGGGCCTGCACGCAATTCGTTGCCCCAAGGCGCGGGAAAATGCCCCATCATGAATGTGAAGGATTCCCCTGTGGTTGTCACATTTACCAGCAGAATTGCCGACATAATTGCAACAATGAGCACCATCAGTGCATGCACCTTATGGGCAGTCTTTCCGTTCTTAATCAGCGGTGTAATGATGCCGCAGAACATTGCCAGAAAAATGCTGAAGAAGGGAATGTTATGTATCCAATTCACATGCTCCATCATTCACCCTCCCTTTCTCTGGACAACCGCATGATTTCGTCCATATTCAATGTGCCGTAATGTTTATACAGCCGTTGTACCAGCGCCAGAGAAAAAGCTGTAATGCTGACAGAAACGACGATGCCTGTCAGCACCAGACCCGCTGGTACCGGATTGATATAATAATCCGCATCAATGATGCCGTTTGACAAAATGGGAGCAGCTCTGCCTGTGATATAGCCTTTTGCTGCCAGGAACAGATATACTGCCGTATCCATGATGTTCAAACCTATGAATTTTTTAATCAAGTTATTTTGCAGAAGCAGATTCATAAATCCAATGCCAAACAGGATTACCGAAGCCGCTTCATAATAGTTAATCAGCAAATGACTCATATCAGATATCCCCTTTTGTAAACAGTGCGTAAAATCCGTACATGGTAGCGGCAACAATCAATCCAACACAGATATTCAGAGGCAGGATAAATCCGGCACTGAGAATATTTCCCGGTGTCCCCTTAGGAATAGCGTATCCCACATGGTTTGCCCCTGTGAAGAAGGAATAACTCTTGCATGCGCAGTAGGTCAGCAGACAGGCAACACTGATGCCTGTAAATGTCTTGAACGTAAAGAATGTCTGCATTTTTTTGTGACCGTTGGCTGCCGCGTACAGAATCAGGCCTGCACCAATGATGGAACCGCCGGAGAAACCGCCGCCGGGAGAAAGATGCCCGTTGAGGATAACGTAAATGCCGTAAAGGATAATCAATGGAGAAAGATACTTAGCGCCGACCTTCAAAATGGATTTGTGGTCTGCCGCATCCAGCATTTCGTCTTCCGCAATTTCCTTATCCTCTGCTTTACTGATGTTTTTCTTATCGCGTTTCAGCAGCATCAGTACACAGATGACAGCCAGGAACAATACGTTAGATTCCCCAAAGGTATCGAATGCACGATAGTCCAGAATCATACCTGCTACGAAGTTGATAGCCCCTGTTTCTTCAATGCCTTTTTCCAGATAGCGTTCCATGACCTCATTGTTGGCAGGGTCCATGGGATCGCCAAATGTTGGCAGATTGGATACTACCAGCAGCATGATGGTGATGAACACAATGGAGATCAATACACACAAAAACCAGTACAGCCCTTTATTGGACTTGATTTCCTGCATGTTGGGACGTTTCAGCCATTGCCGTTTTTTCGGCTGTTCCCTTCTGGCGATGTATTCATCGGCATGAATCAGGGCTTCCTCTCCGTTGATCCAAGCATTCAGTTTTCGCCAGAACGATTTTTCTTCTTTCATATTAACCCTCTCTTGTACCTTTCAGTGCATGTACTTTTTTCAGCGTGAGGAAGAACAATACGCTGTCTACGCCTGCACCAACTGCCGCTTCTGTAATGGCAAGGTCAGGCGATTGTAAAAATACCCAGATAATTGCCATAATGGAGCTGTACCCCATAAAGACAATTACCGCAATAAACAAATTTCTTGTAACCGATACCCCAATGGCGCTGGCAATCAAAAATACCACCAGCAGCATTTGTATGATTGTACTGACTTCCATACTCATTTGCCATGCACCCTTTCGTCGTAGTCCTTATTCGTCAGCATTTCCACCTTCCCGATCATATGAGAAGCAATGGGACTGGACATCCAGAAAAACAGGATCACCAGAATATATTTCGCAATGTGGAACACATCATGCCCTAAAATAATGAGCCCGATGACCACAAGACCCAGCCCCATGGTGTCACCCATTGCCGCCGCATGCATACGGTTCATCACATATTTCAGGCGATAGATCCCCAGCAGTGACAGGGCAAATACAATGGTGCCCATGCAAATGAAAATACCCGCTATGATCTCTCTCATTGCTTTTCCGCCTCCTGTTCTTTCCGTTTCAGATACAATTCACGACCCTTGTGGTGCAGTGTAACCACATGGCAGATGATCACCACTGCCAAGAAGCTCAGCAGCGTATAAACCAATGCCACATCCACCAACATGGATTCTTTCAGATATTCCGATAAAATACAAATGATTGCTGTTGTCATGGTGCCGATCATATTGATGGCAACGATACGGTCAGTAAATCTGGGGCCGCGTACCGCTCTGGCAAAAGCAAGAAAAATACCGATAATCAGCAGCACCATGCTGCCTTCCATAATTCTGTCCAATAGTACACTCATGGCTTATTCCTCCAACTTTCTCAGCTGCTTGACAAATACCGATTCTTCGATGCCTTCTGTAAAGGATTTATCCAGGGCATGAATGGTATATTTGTTATCCTCCAGCGCAACTGTATAGGTACCTGGTGTCAGTGTAATGCAGTTAGCCAGTGTTACCCTTGCCACTTCTGTTTTCAGATCCGTTTCAAACGTATAAAACGCCGGATCAGCTTCCAGCCCGGGAGAAAGAATGATGCGGATGACAGCCAGATTGGACTTGATCACTTCCCAAACCAGAATGATGCCATATTTGATGTAGCCAGGAATTTTTGTGATCAGCTTCAAGTCTTTCTGAATGCTGTAATCCATATGTTTGGTCATAAACCAGTACAGCCAGCCGCAAATCACAAGGCCGAACAAAAAAATCTCCAGTGTTACCTTACCACTGAATATAAACCACAATATAAGCAAAATCAGGTACATTCCATCATCCCTCCGCAAAAGCTGCAAAAACTATAAAACATTGCTCGAAACACCGGCCTTTTCATTCGCCAAAAAGCCAGTGTCCATGTATTGTGTTCCAATGTCTATATTATGATTTACATATGTGAAAATGTCAAGTGACATAGTGCTATATGACGGTTTATTTCCTAACATTTTCTTAACACCCATCTTTTTATTGGATAAACTGTATATTATTTTCCAAAAACAAATATAATTATATGCATTCTATACAATTTCCGAATACTTGAAACAGTACAAAAACGGTATAAAAAGTGCCCGTTTTGCCTATTTTTCAAGCAGAACAGAGATTTCCATTTTTTCTCTTTGTTGTATGACAAGTTTTCATTTTTTCTTGATTTTTTTACCTTTTCAGAGACTTTTCTTCTCCATCTTTCTATCTGTTCTAAAATGTATATCCTTGTTCTATTTTTACTGTACTGTGCACATTGTCATTTTTAAACAAAATTGGTTATAAAATGTTTCAGGCCATATGAAATATAAATAAAAAACAGATACTCTTTACGAGTATCTGTTTTAGAGGGAATTTTAACGAATACAAAAATTTGCAGTTTTTTGTTATTTTTTATGATGCACTTTTGCCTTTTGTTGTTGCCGCATATACAGGAATACCAACCAATGTTACCACAATACTGATTGCGGAAAGGATTGTTGTCTGGATACCGGACATGAACAGCTGGTTCACGATTACATACAGACCGCTGATGATGGCAATAGCAGGGATTACAGGATACAGAGGAACTTTATATGTTCTAACTGTATCAGGCTGTGTCTTACGCAGACGGATAACTGCCATAAATGTCAGTGTATAGAAAATCCAGCAAGAGAATACAGCCAGGTTTGTCAGCATGTTGAACTGACCACTGACAGCATACAGAGCGCCCAGAATACTTACCAGCAGGATTGCGTTAAAAGGTACCTGTGTTTTGCTCAGTTTTGCCAGAGATTTGCTGCCGGGCAGTGTGCCTTCTGCTGCCAGAGAGTAGCATACACGAGAACCGGACAGAACGAAGCCGTTCGCTGCGCCCAATACGGAGATCATAATACCAACGGAAATGATCTTGCCGCCGAAATCACCGAATACAGCAATCGCTACTGCGGATGCAGGCACTGCGATATTCATCATTTCTTCCGCAGGCAGTACCCACAGATATGCCAGGTTGATAACAAAGTAAACAGCCATGATGATGGATACACCACCAACGATTGCTACGGGCAGGTCTTTGCCGGGGTTTTTCATTTCCCCTGCAATGGCACCTACGTTTGTCCAGCCTTCAAATGCGAACAGTACAGCGATCATCAGCTGACCCAGAACAACAGCGGGGTTCAGATCGGGGCCGATCATGGGGCTGAAAATCGGATTGTCGCCGGAACCTTTGATGAAGCCAAATACCATCAGCAGAATCAAAGGAATCAGTTTACAAACGGTAAATACTACCTGTGCACCACCGCCTACTGCGGAGCCCAGACCATTCAAAATGATAACGATAATAATTGCTACAATTGCTACGGGCAGGATCAAACCATCCCCTACGAACAATGCTGCCTGCTGGGCAAATGCTACTGAAAGGGCTGCGATCATAGCAGGATAGAACAGAATGGTCTGCATCCAACCAGCCAGGAAACCAACCTTTCTGCCAAAAGCTTCTTCCAGATAAGCCACCATACCACCTGTTTTTGGGATCATAATCGCCACTTCTGCAAAAGTCATTGCCGCCGCAATACATACAAGACCAGTGATCAGCCATGCAATCATCCCCAGGCCTGGTACGCCGCCTGTGGCTGTATAGATCGCCTGTGGCTTCAGAAATACCCCAGAACCAATTACGCATCCGACTACTGTCGCCATAGCAGTTGAAATACCTAAATTCTTTTTCAGTTCCTGTTTGTTATTTTCCATAAATCATCCTCCTTCATATTTTTTCGAAAATCACCGCTCCGGACAAGAAAAGAGGATATGTAGGCACACTGCACCATGTTTGCCTGCATATCCTCTCTGTATCTTTGCCTGAAAGTTTTACTTCTACGGCGATTTCATCATAAATGAAATACTTTCCAGAGCTCCATCCACAAAGGGTCTATTTACCTGAAAGATTCTCCACAGTCGGCGGCTGCGGATTGCTTCATCGGTTTCGAACGTCCCGAAGTCTCCCCTCTGCATCAACTGGCTTCCCTATGATTTTCTTATAGATAGTATATAAAAAAATACAGATTTTGTCAATATTATTGATTAACTTTTTTTGTCTGAGTGAAATTTATTTCACTATTTATTGTAAATGTACACAAGAAAAATACATTCATATTTTTATGTTTTTCCTATAAAATATAAAAAGCCTTTTTTCGGAGGAACTTATGGGACGCAAACAACTGCTGGTAGGAACAGCCATACTTGCCGGCGCGAATATTCTAACAAAATGCATGGGATTTTTTTATCGAATCTTCATGTCAAACTATATCGGCGCAGAGGGCATGGGGCTGTATCAATTGATTCTGCCCTTATATACTCTGGCTTGGAGCATCACCGCTGGTGGATTTACCATAACCGTTTCCCGCCTGACTGCCCGTGAGCATGCCCGCGGAGAAAACGGATCTATCGGCAGGATTGTCAAACAATCTGCTTCCTTATGCCTGCTTTTGAGCATTCTTCTCAGCTGTGTTCTCTTTTGGGGAGCAGACTGGATCGCCCTGCATATTTTACAGGAACCCAGAACTGCACTCTCCCTGCGGCTGCTGGCGTTTGCCATTCCTTTCATGTCTGTTGGCTCCTGCCTACGGGGATTTTTCCAAGGACTTCAGCAAATGACCGTTCCCGCATTTTCACAAATTCTGGAACAATTGCTTCGCATTGGCGCTATTTACCTGCTGGCAGGCATTTTTGTGCCGAGAGGATTGGAATACGCTTGCTTTGCTGCCGTCTGCGGCATCGTACTGGGGGAAGCCGGCGCTTTCTGTTATACTTTCTTCCATTATCTGCACAAAAAACGCCGTTGGAAATTCATACGCAAACCTGCCATTTCTTCCGGCGCTTGTTTTTCCCTGATATTATCCATGGCAGTTCCATTGGGAGCTATCCGCATTACCGGCTCCCTGCTCTCCACATTGGAAAATATCCTCATTCCCCAGCGTTTGGCATTATTCGGAAGCAGTTCCCAAGAAGCACTGGCTTCCTATGGGGAACTGACAGGGATGGTATTGCCTTTACTCATGCTGCCTTCCACTTTTCTCATGGCATTTTCCGTTTCACTGGTGCCTGAAATTTCGGAGGCATGTGCTGTCAGCCAGAACAACCGTATCCGCCGTACCGTTTCCGCTTCCCTTTTGCTGACATCTATATTAGGTGCAGGTTCCGCCTGTCTATTTGCTGTTTTTCCTCAGGAAATCTGTTATGTGGTGTACGGCAGAAGCAACTTAGGTCAGTTATTGTTTCCACTGGCATTTCTCTGTCCCCTTTTATACGGTCAAACCACCATCAACGGTCTTTTGAATGGTTTGGGAGAGCATTTTTTCCTATTCTGGAGCCACATTCTTTCTTCTCTCATCACTATTGCCTTTGTATGGTTCGGCATTCCTATCTGGGGATTAAGTGCCTTTTGTACCGGATGGTTTTGCAGCCTTTTGGCAGCCACCATTCTTTCTTTGCGGAAACTGAAAAAGCGCACAGGTGTATCACCATCCCTCTTTGACTGTTTTGGCCGCCCCATCCTCGCGGGCATCGCTGCGGCACTTATCATTCGCCTGATTATTCAAACCAGTACCCCGTCTCCTGTGTTATTCTGCGGAACACTGTTGGGTATGGGCATACTGTATCTGGTCTTTCTGGGAGCATTGGGGTGTTTGAATGAAGATACCCTGCAATTGCTGAAAAGAAAACGTACATAAAAATAAGGGCTTGCTGTCGCAAAACAGCAAACCCTTTTTGTTTTTTATTTCTTTCTTTTTTTATATTCTGCCTTTCTGACTTTATCCGTCTGGGCTTTTTCTTTTTCTCTGGCTTCTTTTTCCGCCAGCATATCATTGATGTCCTCCGGCAGTTCCAGTGTCAGGCGACCTAACTTACCGCCGCGGTATTCATCCATCAGGATTTTGGAAGCACGTTCCAGATCCGGTTCATCCCCTTTGAGCTTAAAGCCTCTGGCTTCGGCAATCTGACGCAATACATCATGGGGTTCCGCAATGGTATCAAATTCAATATTATACCGTTTCCGGATACAATCGGGATTTACCACCATCATGTGATTGATGAACGCTGTTGCCAGTGTCTGGGAATCCAGAATATCATCATTGATGGCACCGGTAAATGCCAGTTTCAGACCTACCTGCTGATCTTCAAATTTGGGCCACAAAATCCCTGGTGTATCCAGAAGTTCAAAGTCTTTTTTCAGCTTTATCCACTGTTTGCCGCGGGTCACACCGGGTTTATCCCCTGTTTTGGCTGTGGTTTTCCCCACATATTTATTGATGAAAGTGGATTTCCCTACATTTGGAATACCGGCAATCATAGCGCGGATAGGCACATTGATACGGCCTCTGGCGCGAAGTTTCTCGATTTTATCTTTCATCAGTGCACGAGCAGCGTTTGTCACATCCGCCATACCTGTGCCTTTGATGGCATTCATTTCAATAACATGAAACCCTTTTTCTTCAAAATATTTTGTCCAGATTTCCGTTGCCGCAGGATCTGCCAAATCGCTTTTATTCATCAGCAAAATGCGGTGTTTGTTTTTCGCAAGTTCATCCAAATCCGGATTTTTACTGCTGTATGGAATTCTGGCGTCTACCAGTTCAATGACAATATCCACCAGAGAAATGGTTTCCTCCATCATACGGCGGGTTTTTGTCATATGCCCCGGATACCACTGTATATGCATAAAATTCCTCCTTATTTCACCATACCAATATCACTGAAAGGATACAGACGCAGTACCACTCTGCCCATGATATCCTCTTTTTCTATGGCACCAATGGATTGTCTGCGGCTGTCTGTGCTGGCATTTCGATTATCACCCATGACAAAATAACAGCCCTTAGGCACGATAAACGGATAGGTGATATCGCCTTTGTCCTGCATAGGCTCCGCAATATAAGGTTCCTCCACCAATACGCCATTTATGTATAAATGATAAATGCCGCTGCCATTATCCCGCAGATCAATTTCATCTCCGGGCAGACCAATGACGCGCTTGATGATATTTTCCTGATATTCCACATTATCCAGTTTGCAAATGACAATATCGTCCACTTGAGGAGAAGCCACTCGCGTTTCCAGTTTATTAATCACCAAAAAATCTCCATGGTGGAAGTTTGGCTCCATGGATGAACCCTTCACATAGATGGTTCCAATGACAAAGGTGCGCAAAAGCAAAACAATGACAACAATTGCCACCATCTGTATCAAAGTTGAAATCCATACTTTCTTGTCCTTTTCTGTCTTTTTTCTGGACATTGCCCCTGCGCCTCCTTTCCACTTCCCTCTGCTTATCAATATACCATCTTACCCCTTTTTTCGTCAAATGCAAAATCAAATTTGCCTTTCACGAAAAAAGCCTTGATGAGAAACTCACCAAGGCCTATTTTTCTTATCTCAATACTTCTTTTACCTTTGCTGCTTTACCAACCTTATCTCTCAGGTAGAAGAGTTTCGCACGTCTAACGATACCGCGTCTTACTACTTCGATACGATCGATTCTAGGAGAATGCAAAGGCCATGTTCTTTCCACGCCAACGCCGGATGCAATACGTCTTACTGTGAAAGTTTCTCTGATGCCGCCGCCCTGTCTTTTGATAACAACGCCTTCGAACATCTGCAGTCTTTCTCTAGAGCCTTCGACTACTTTCGCATATACACGAATTGTATCACCTACGTTAAAAGGAGTTACTTCGCTTTTCAGCTGTTCCTGTTCCAGTTCTCTGATGATATCCATTTTGTTTCCTCCTTTCCCCAAAGACGTTCTTACCGCCATCCTCTTGATGCGCCATTGGACCGTCCGTAATCAACATGAAAGATTATACCACGCCTCCGGGCGTTTTGCAAGCACTTTTTTATACTTTTTGCTGCTTTTTTCTTAATACAGAAAGTGTGTCAGCCATACGCAGGCAGGCAGTTCCAAAACGGAAATCAGCGTGGTCAAGAGTACGATATCCGAGGACATTTTTTCGCCATATCCATACTTTTCTACCATCATAGGCACAACAACCGCCGATGGCAATGCCGCTGTCACCAGAAAAATAGATTTCGCCATATCTCCCGCCGGAACAATCAGCATAACTGCCCAAGCCAGAAATGGCATGGCAAGCATTTTCACAATACTGATCTCCAGTGCGTCTTTTTCATGAAACAACTGCTTAATGCCGCTGCTGCCAGCCAGTGCGCCTATGTAAATAAGGGAAAGTGGTGTAGACAGATCCCCTAACCGTGTCAAAAAGTCCAGAAGCGCCTGAGGCACTAGATGCACCGTATTGCTTAATGTCAGTGCCAGACCAAGGAAAATAGCAATACAGTTGGGGTTTACAGCGCCTTTGAGGAACGTTTTGCCCATCTGCGCGCCGCTGCCACCCTGCTTACCGCCAAGAACATATACCCCGTAGCTCCACAGATACAGGTTCAATCCTAAAACGCCGGCGGACATATACATAACGCCCACATCTCCAAAAAAGATTGTCGCCACAGGCAGACCGATAAATCCATTATTCAGGGAACCGGTGGTAATGTCCAGCATGTCCAGCAGACGTCCATCCAGCTTCCTTGCCTTTCCATAAAGACGCATCAGAAAACCAAATATCATCATTGCCGCAGCCTGGGCTGCCATCATGAGAAAAAATCCCAGAAGAATGTCATGGGTAATCTGGATATTGGCAATGGTGGTCACCAGCATGGCAGGGATTGTCGCCTGCATAACCAATCCGCCCATTCCCTTATTAACTTCTCGTGTAAGCCATCCTTTTCGGTATCCATAATACCCCACCACAATCATGGCAAACAGTATAAAAAACTGGCTATACATATTCTCTCTCCTTTCAAAGGAAAAGATACCTTCACCGTCAAAACAGCAAAGGTATCGTCTTTATCTTCTGTAATCAATAATGCAATACGGAACTGATGTTGTAACCTTCCAGAACATCTCTGCCATGAAGGAAATCCAGCTCGATCAGGAATGTCAGGCCAACCACTTCCGCGCCAACGCTTTCTACCATTTCGATGATGGCTTTTGCAGTGCCGCCTGTTGCCAGCAGGTCATCCACAATAACAACCTTCTGCCCTGGCTGGATAGCGTCTTTATGCACTTCAATGACAGCTGTGCCATATTCCAGCACATATTCCTTGCTGATGACTTCCGCGGGCAGTTTGCCTTTTTTCCGCACAGGCACAAAGCCTTTTTTCAGATTATAAGCCAAAGGCATCCCGAAAATAAAGCCACGGGATTCCGGCCCCAAAATCAGGTCAAAATCCACGCCGTCCAGATTTGTCTGAATCTGGTCAATGGCTTCCCGCAGGGCATCCCCTTCTTTCAGCAGTGTTGTAATGTCCCGAAAAATAACGCCTTCTTCGGGGAAATTTTCAATTGATCTGATCTTCTCTTTCAAATCCATGGTTTTCGTCCTCCTATTTCGACACCCGGAAATCCCGAATCACAAGCTGTATCGACTGCCTGCCATTATAGGAATTGATGTCGATGCTATACACAAAGTCTAATGCCATGGGAAGCTTCCCATACTGTATTATTTTATCACAATCCTCAGCCGGATACAATTCTTTTAGAATCCCCCGCAGATTTTCCAGTCCATTGAAGTCCACGGCAGACAATACCATACGAGAAGCGTCTTCCCGCAGAGTCAGCTGCATCATATCCTTATTTTTCCCAACCAGCCGAATCCGTTCCACCCATACATGCTGTGTGGCAAAAAGCGGAGAGGGATTTTCCTTCCCGAAAGGCGCCAGTCCTTTCAGCTCTTCTGCCAACTTCATGTGAACCTGAGAAAAGTCCAGTATCTTTTCAATACGCAGTACCGGCGTCATACCCTGTTCTGTCAGACTGCAATCCTCATTGAGCCGCTGCCGCAAGATGGGGATATTTTCATGAGGCAGTGAAAGCCCTGCGGCCATAGCGTGTCCACCAAAGCGTGTGAACAATTCCCGGCAGTTATAAAGGGCTTCAAAAATGTGATAGCCTTCAATGCTGCGGGCAGAACCTTTTGCGCCTTCTTCCGCTTTTGTGATGAGGATGGTGGGATGATAATACTTGTCCTTGATACGTCCTGCCACAATGCCTGCAATACTTTCGTGGATTTCTCCGTCATAAAGCACCAGTACTTTTTCCATGGGTGTTTCCTGCTGTTCCAACTGCTCCGTCAGCCGTTCCACCGCCTGTGTGGTCATTTCTTTTCGTTCTTCATTGAGCTGCATCAAATGACGGGCAATGGCACGGGCTTTGTCCGCATCTGTTTCCCGAAACAGCTCCACAGCAATTCTGCCGCTTTCCAGACGTCCTGTTGCATTGATACACGGCCCTACCACAAATCCCAAATGGTATTCTGTGACCTGTTTATCTGCCAAACCTGTTTCTTCCAATAATACACGAAGTCCCACATTGGTGGTATGCTGTATTTCCTGCAATCCCATCTTTACAATGGTACGGTTTTCATCCAGCAGATCTACAATATCGCAGACCGTTGCCACTGCTGCAAAGCAAAGCAATTCCTTTTCCAAAGGGTCGCCGCCGTAGCCAAACCGTCCCAACAGCAGCAGGGCGAATTTATAAGAAATTCCAGCAGCACATAAAAAAGGAAAAGGATACGCGCAATCCCGTCGTTTTGGGTCGATAACAGCATTCCCGCTGGGCAGAATATCCCGCCATGCACCTTCTTTTCCCTCTGTAAAAGCAGGTTCGTGGTGATCCAGTATGACCACTTCCATGCCAAGTTCCTTCGCCAGTGCCACTTCCGACATAGCCGCAATGCCGTTATCACAGGTAAAAAGCACGCCTACACCTTCCTCTGCCAGCTGTTCCACTGCTTTATTGTTCAGCCCATATCCTTCCTGCTGTCGATGCGGTACATAATAAGTTACTTCACCGCCACATCTCTCAATGGTACGGCTCAATATGGTGGTGCTCATGACCCCATCCACGTCATAGTCCCCATAAACGGCAATCTTTTTTCCTTTTTTGATAGCCATGGTAATCAAATCCAAGCCTTTTTCCATATCCTGCATTTCCAGCCCATTGTGCAAACTGGAGATATCGGGATACAGAAAATCATGGGTCTGTTTCCGGGAAAGCAGTTTCCGATTGGCAAGGACTGCCGCCGTTGCCTGCTGGATACCCATATCTGCCGCCATGGCACCAATATCTACTTTTGTACGTTTCAATTGCCAGCGTTTCATGGCAATCCTCCTTTTTCTCTCATCATAAAAAGGCTCTGCATCTCACTGGAAATGCAAAGCCTTTTCTTGATTTCCCATCAAACGGTATATATAATGCCTTTCAGATCAATCTTTGGAAAAAGCGAAAATGGTCTGACTGCGGAACCATTCCCCCTGACGCAGTACTGCAGAAGGGAAATGTCCATAAGCTGTTGCGTTGGGGAATCCCTGTGTTTCAAAGCAGAATCCACTGCGGCGGCCATAAACAGCACCATTTTTCCCTTTCACAATGCCATCCAGGAAGTTGCCAGAGTAGAACTGTACACCAGGCTGATCGGAATATACAGCCATACGGATGCCTGTTTCTTCCCCAACAGCTTCGGCACATTTGCGCACCATATCTTTCTGATAGCCATTGGGAATCCAGTTATGGTCATAGCCACTTCCATTTTTCAGCTGTACAAAGTCCGCATCAATGCGTTCCATGATTTGATGGGGTTCTCTGAAGTCCATGGGTGTGCCTTCCACAGCGGCAATCACACCGGTAGGCAGGCATTCATTGCTGTTTTCTGTATAGAAATCCGCAAAGATCTGTACTTTCTGCTGTTCAAGCGTACCTGCGTCATGACCGTTCAGATTGAAATAGCTGTGGTTTGTCAGGTTCAGCACCGTATCTGTATCGCAGACTGCCTGATATTCCACACAGAAACGATTTTCATCATCCAAACGATACCGTACTTCTGTGCAAAGGGTGCCGGGATAGCCTTCTTCTCCATTGGGGCTGGTGTAACGCATGCAAAGGGCATCGTCCTCCACATCTGCTGTCCAGACTTTTTTGTCAAAGCCTTCTTTGCCGCCATGAAGATGGTTTGCACCGTCATTACAGTACAATTCGTATTCCACACCATTGAGGACGAAACGACCTTTGCCGATACGGTTTGCGAATCTGCCTGCTACTGCACCCATAAATTTATCCTGGGCTTCATAATCCGGCATGGTGTCATAACCCAACACCACATCTGTTCCTGCGAATTTCAGGGACTGTACTGCCGCGCCGTATGTGAGGATCGTGGCTTCTGTCCCCACACTGTTTTTCAGGGTAAAGGCGAAAACCGCTTCCCCTGTCTTTGTCTGTCCGAAAAGACGTTTTTTGATTTCCATATCCTTCTCTCCTTAAAAATATCAGTCATGTATCATCATTCTTGCCGCACCATAAATGCCGGCATCATTTCCCAGTTCAGCCAGTTTGAATTTTGTATTCTTTTGAGTGTGGAAAGCAAATGTACGGAAATACTGCTCGATGGGATCTGTCAAAAAATTCCCCGCTTTTGACACACCGCCGCCGATGAGGATCAATTCCATATCTGCCAGTGCGCAACATCCAGCCAGTGCCATACCCATGGTCTTTGCCATAAAGTCAAACACTTCCATTGCCAGTGTATCCCCTTCTTTTGCAGCATCAATGACATCTTTTGTAGTCAGATCAGCTTTGCCGCGCAGAATGGAAGGTGCATCTGTTTCCGCCAGTTTTTTCTGTGCCATGCGCAGAATGCCTGTTGCGGAAGTATACTGTTCCAGACAGCCGCAGTTTCCGCAGTTGCAAGGTTCTGTTTCCAGCGGATTGACGCAGATATGTCCCACTTCTGCCGCACTGCCGGTGACACCGCCATGAATCTTGCCATTGAGAATCAGGCCGCCGCCGATACCCGTGCCAATGGTAATCATCAACACATTGTCATATCCTCTGCCGCCGCCTTTCCATACTTCTCCAAGGGCTGCCACATTGGCGTCGTTTCCTGCTTTTACTTCAAATCCTGTCAGAGCTTTCAGTTCTTCTGTCACATGCATAATGCCCCAGCCCAAATTCACACAATGGTTTACCACACCATCGTCTGTGACTGGCCCGGGAACACCAATGCCAGCACCTTTCACAGATGCCTTGTCAATGCCCCGTTCTTTCATTTTTTCTTCCAGACTTGCAGCAACATCCGGCAGAATGGCTTTGCCGCCGTTTGATGTGTTGGTAGGGATTTCCCACTTATCCACCAATGTGCCATCTGTGGTAAACAGGCCGATTTTCACAGTGGTACCGCCTACATCAATACCAAAAACATATTCCATTTTCACACCTCATGTATATCTGATTTTTGCTCTCTGCCTTTTGGCAGTGCAAATCATTTTTCTGTCACATGGAGACATTATACCATACTTTATGCAAAATGTCTTTGTGCAATCTACATGAGTTCCTCCCCCTTATGTTGCAACATTAATACAAATACGAGCTGACTTTTCCTTTCCTTTACATGCTTATGCGGCAGAATTTTCGGACATGCCAAAAAGTCATTTTTTCACCTGTTTTTTCATTAAAAAAGCCCCGCAGACTGTTTTTTCAGTCTGTGAGGCTTTCTTTCTGACAATGAAATTACAATTTTTGATGGATAAATTTCATTTCTTTCTTGCAGTCTTCTCTTTCTTCCAGCTCCGGATGCTCTGCCAGATATTTTCTGGCACCTGTACGATTGGCTTCGGAGACCATGGCAAGGACTTGCAAAATATGGTAATAATGCGCAAACTCCGGATTCTGTCTTGCTCTGTCAAAATCAGTTGCTTTCAAAACCAGCAGTTTTCTTGCCGCTTCGTCTTTGTCCAGATGGAACAGTGTCAGACCAAGCATAATATAGTACTCCTGGGCCATAACAGGGTTCAGTCCTTTCGGCGGTACTGTCAGAAGGCGATTTTTCGCTGTTTCATAGTCGCCTTTTGCCATATAGCCTTTGCCGATCTGTGTCAGCAGCATTGCCTGCATGGCACAGCTTCTCTGGCCTTGCAGTGCCTTTTCCATGACATCGATATATTTATCAGGTTCCTGCTCCAGCAAAGGATTCATCTCTTTGACTTCTTTTTCCAGATCCTGCAGATACCGTCTGTTGACAAATACACCACCCACAAAAAAACCAGCGATGATGATGCCGTAAAGTCCCCAGAATGCCTCACCCAAGGCACCTGTTGTCTGCAACCAGATAGCAGCGATCAAAAACACCAGCAGAAATGCCCAATAGATTTTTCTTGCTTTCATAGTAATTCTCCCAACCTCTTTCTTCCTTATAAAACGATTAATCACGCAGAAGAATACCACAGCCAGCGCCTAAGTGCAAGGGTTTTTCCAAAAAACATCCACCTTTACAGGCTTTTTTTCAAAATATCCTCTCCGCCAACGGTTTCTTCCAGCAATGCGCCAATCTCCCCCATCAATTCTGTGCAGTCCAGCTTGCCTGCCGAAAGGGTCGGGCAATCCATAGCGCCAAACTTCTCCCGAAAAGCCAGCAGGAAAAACAGACGCTTCTTTTTGGCTTCTTCCGGATCAAAAAGAATCCCCAACACCATGATAGCCGCTACCAACGCGCTGCATATACCTCCGATGCCGAAACCGCTGCAAACAGCACCACAGCTGTCAATTAGTTCTTTTGACAAAGGAAAGCCATATTGATCAGATGCTGCCCGCAACAATGCTAAAGAGCAATTTTCGCCTGCTCTGCAATATGCTATTGTTTTTTCTTTCATGAATGATTCACCTCATTTTTCCTCCTGTCCTATGATATGAAGAAAATCAGGTTTTGTCCCCCTTCTATTGACAAAAAAGACATGAAGTTCTATACTTCTTTTAGTTTGATTTCCAACTAATTAAGAAGGAAGTGTTTTCATAAATTACGGTGATTTACATTATTTACTGCTTCTTGCATTCAACCGTTCCAATAAGGCCATTGTGCGTCAGACAGCCAAAGGAGACTTGCTGCCCGGTCAGCCCAAAATACTGGAATTTCTCTGGGAACATCCTGACTGCACCCAAAAAGAAATTTCTCTGGGATGTGTTCTGGACAAGTCCACTGTCACCAGTCTGGTTGCCCGCATGGAGCAGCAAAACTACCTCACAAAAACCCCTGACCCATCAGATCGGCGCAATTACCGCCTTTCCCTCACAGAAAAAGGAAAGGAAAAAGCCTTAGAGGTGCGAAAAGTCTGCGCTCTCGTTGATAAAATCGCATGGCAGGATATTCCGCCGGAAGAACAAAAGCAATTTCTGGAAACATTTCGAAAAATCCTGCTGAATTTAGAAACCCTGGAGGCGACAATATGAAAAAACTCTTTTTCCGCTATATCTGGTTTATTTTAGGCATACTCATCAATTCTTTCGGTATTGCCTTCATCACCAAAGCCAGTCTGGGCACTTCTCCCATTTCCAGTGTGCCCTATGTCCTGAGCTTTCGATTTCCACTTTCTTTTGGTGGATTCACATTTCTGCTGAACATGCTTTTCATTTTAGGAGAAGTGGTTTTGCTCCGCAGACAGTTCCGTCCTTATCAGTATTTGCAAATTGTAGTAAACATGATTTTCAGCAGTTTCATTGATGTGAGCATGACACTGCTGGGAAGTTTCACACCCGTCCACTTTGCAAGTCAAATACTTTCCCTGCTGGCAGGCTGCGCCATTCTGGCATTGGGCATCTGTGTCGAAGTTGCCCCCAATGTACTGGTGGTTCCCGGCGAAGGCATCGTCAAAGCCATTGCACAGGTCAGCCGCAAAAAATTCGGCAGTGTAAAAGTAATCTTCGATGTCACATTGATTTTGACCGCCGCCTGCCTTTCCCTGCTGTTCTTCCGCCATTTAAACGGCTTAGGAATCGGAACCATCATTTCCGCTCTTTTGGTAGGCAGAATCGTAAACTTTATCCAGAAGCACTTACATATTTTAAAACGTATCCCAACAGCCGCATAAATAAAACCAAAAAAGAAGGTATGCTTGGGGCATCTTCATAAGAAAACAAAAAAAGCTGGAATCCTTATTACGCAGAGGATTCCAGCTTTCTTTTTTTTACTGAGATTTTATTTGGTATGTTTTCTTAAGTAGAAGTTGCTTTTCATACCTTCTTTTTAATTTCTTATAAATTTTTTGCCTCAGGCACCGCAAGCGCCTTCCACTTCATCCTCTGCCACCAATTTGGTTGCCATGGGACGATATTTGCCGCTTTCCCAGCGATGGTTCTGGCTGTGGATCCACAGGTAACATGCTGCTGTAAAGATTGCACCCACAATGAAAGAAGTCAAACCTTCATTAATCATAGGCACAAAAGGCGCTACCACAAAGTAGCCCAGCACCAGACCAAGAACCAGACCTACAAAAGGAATGCCATACATGATCAAAACCGCGTGCATGAATGCATTATCCTGCAATTCCAGTTCTACCCAGTCGCCCACTTCCGCTTCACAGAGATTCTGGGCTTCGATGTCCATATCATTTTCCATCATACCGCTCAGGCACGCGCGGCATTCGCCGCATGCTTCTTTACGAACGATATGAACTGTTACAAATCTGCCTTTGGTTTCTGTAACCAAACCTTTCATATCTATTCCACCTTTCTGTATCCAACCCCGTATCTACGGGTTATTTTATTTCGTGACTCAAGATATTGTACCATAGGCACATCATAAAGAAAAGTGATTTTTGCACAGAAAAATTAAATTTCCCTTTGTTTTGTGGCTTTTTCTTCGTACAAACAGAAAAAGAAATTCTTCAGCAGCGCCCCCAGGGGCACTGCGAACAAAAGGCCCCAAAATCCAAAGAATCCACCAAAAACAGCCAATGATAATAACACCAAAACCGGATGAAGTTCCACGCGGCTTCCAACCACACGCGGCACAATGACCGCACTGTCCAACTGCTGCAAAAGTAAAATAGCTATGGCTGCATACACTGCCCGCATAGGATCTGTGCTGAATAATCCGGACAATACAGCCAGCAAAAACGCCACTGCCGCACCAAAATAAGGAATGAGGTTGGAAAAACCGGAAAAGATGCCAATGATCACACCATAGGGAATCCCTATAAACCAGAACGTAACGGCAAAAAGCGCCCCCATAATAGCCGCATCCAGCAATTGTCCGCACAAATACCCTATGACTACCTGATAGACTTCTGTAAAAAATCCAGCAATTTTCCCCGTTCTGCGCTGTCCTAAAAACACATTGCCTACCTGTCTCAGAAAAAACTGTACATTTTCTTTTTCCGACAAAAAATAAAATGCTGCCGCAAAACCAATGGCTGCGTTGAGGATCTGACCGCCTGCTTCCGGCAAGATGCTTGCTGCCCGCAGAACACCATTTTCTATGGCTGTGCTGATTTCTGTAACAGCTGTGGTAAGAATGCCCTCAGCATTTTGCAGCAGCCCGTATTCCGCCAGCTTCAACTGGAACAACACCAGCCAATCTCCTGCCTGTCTGGTAAAATCCCCTGCCTGCTCAGCCAGACTTTCCAGATCTGCCGTTCCCAAACCATGGACAATTCCATAGAGCAGCACAGCAATAACGCCAAATACCAGCAAATAAGTAATGCCTATACCTACCCGCCTATTTTTCACCCGCATCTTCTGCTTATCACTCAATTGTTTTTCATAAACTCTCTGCCAGAATGCTGTCAGCGGTTCCAGCACTACCGCAATGCCCACAGACCAAAAAAAAGGCGCAAAAACGGCGAGGACATGCCTCGCCGTTTCCAATATGACATTTTTCGCAGCGGAAAGGTGAAAGACAACCGCTCCCAGCAATACCAAAACACCTGCTGTCAGAATCACATGAAATCCGATTTCCAGATATTTTCTGTTCCATGGCAGCCGCAATTGTCATTCTCCCTTTCAGCCTTTATTTTTTATTTCATCTGTTTCAGTGCTTCTTTCAGGAAATCCCATGTACGCATGGTGGAAGAAATGGAAAGACGTTCTTCCGGTGTGTGTACGTCAAACATGTCGGGGCCCAGAGATACCATATCCAGCCAAGGCATTTTTTCTGCAAACAGACCACATTCTACACCGGCGTGGATGGCTGTCAGTTTGGGTTCTCTGCCTGTTGCTTTGCGGTAAGCATCCTGCAGCAGCACCAGCAGTTTGGAATCATCGCTGTATACCCAGCCAGGGTAGTCGTTGCTGCTTTCTACGGCAGCGCCGCACAGCTGTGCAATGGTTTCAATTTTTCTGCAAAGCACTTCTTTTCTGGATGCAACAGCGCTGCGGACAGCACTGTCAAAGTGAACGCCTTTTTCATCTGTGCATACAACACCGATGTTGCTGGAGCTTTCTACCAGACCTTCGATATCCACGCTCATGGTTTCCACACCATAAGGGATCAGCAGCAGGATAGAGATCACATGGCTTTTTGTTGCTTCTGTCATAACTTCTGTCACTGCTTCAGTTGCTTTTTCCCATGTGATAATCATATCCGTTTCTACACGGTGATATTCCTGTTTGAATTCTTTTTCCAGTTCTGCAACGATTTTTTCTGCTTCTTTCGCAGCGTCTGCTGTCATAGTCAGAACGGCGTCTGCTTCTCTGCAGATAGCATTGTCCATTTTACCGCCGTCTACACGCACCAGAGAGTATGCTACTTTGCTCTGGAGAGCATCCAGCAGTCTGCCCATGAGCTTGTTTGCACTTGCGCGCTGCAAATGGATGTCGCCGCCGGAATGGCCGCCTTTCAGACCTCTGATCTGCAGTGTATATGCTTCTTCGCCAGCTTTCACAGCTTCTTTTTCCACAGGCAGTGTTACCTGTACTCTTCTGCCGCCGCAGCAGCTTACCAGGAATTCGCCTTCTTCTTCAGAGTCCATATTGATGAAATAAGTACCCTTCAGATCAGAAACATCCAGTGCTTTTGCGCCATCCATACCTGTTTCTTCATTTGTGGTGAACACAGCTTCCACAAAAGGATGTTCCAGTGTTGTGCTGTCCAGCACTGCCAGCATGAATGCAACAGCAATACCGTTATCAGCGCCCAGAGTTGTACCTTTTGCGCGGATCATATCACCATCAATTTCCAGCTGAAGAGGGTCTTTTGTGAAATCATGTTCCACACTGCCCAGTTTTTCACATACCATATCGATATGTCCCTGGAAAATTACGCCAGGAGCCTGTTCATAGCCAGGTGTCGCAGCTTTCTTAATAACCACATTGTCCGCTTCATCTCTGCGGCATTCCAGTCCTCTTTCTTTGGCAAAGTCCATGATATACTGTGCCAGTGCAGCTTCGTTGCCGCTGCCATGAGGGATTTTTGTGATTTCCTCAAAATAATAAAATACTTTGTCTGTTCCCAAAGCATCTAAAACGCCCATTGTTCGTTCCTCCTTACTTACTTTCTTTGTCTTTGTCAAACAACTCTTTTATGGTATCACTCTTTTGCCATTCTGTCCACCATTGCCGTCTTTCCTTTTACCTATAAAAAAAGAAAACCACAAAAGACCCCTTGCTTTCGTAGTTTTCCAGCTTCTGATTGTTTTTAATCTGAAACATCATATTTTCTGATGAATGTTTCCAAGTCCTCAAAATCCGCCATGCGCCCTTTGATCTGCTCATGAGACCATTCCCACCAGCGAATCCGTTCCAATGCAGCAATAATATCATCGGAAAAGCGCATACGAATTTTCTTTGCCGGTACACCTGCTACTACGGTATAAGGCGGTACATCGTGGGTCACAACGGCACCACTGCCAACCACTGCTCCATTACCGATGGTCACCCCCGGCATAACCGTCACGCCATGTCCCAACCACACATCATTCCCGATGTGTACACGGGATTCCTTCCGCCATGCGAAAAATGCCTCATCGTCTTCTCCAAAACCAAACTGTTTTCGACGATAGGTGAAATGATGCTGTGCCGGACGAGTATAGGTAGGATGATTGCCAGGATTGATGCGTACAAAACTTGCGATGGAGCAGAATTTTCCAATATCCGCCGCAAAAATCTGGTTATATCCTGCACAATAGGTATAATCCCCAAAGGTCACATCCTCCAGTTCACTATGGGCCTGCACCTGTGTATAACGCCCCAACTCGGTGTCAATGAGCACCACGTCATCTTCTATATTGTCGTATTCTTTCAGCACAAAGCCTCTACCCCGCTTTCTTCCGCCAGATATGTTCCCAGATCCGGCGCTGCTTTTTCGTATGCTCCATGAAAATCACTGCCGCCTGTCAAAAACAGACCGTACTCATCCGCATATCTGCGAATCTTTTCACGGGCCTCTGCGTTATTGGCAGGATGGTTCAGTTCCAGACCTTTCAAACCCGCTTCTACCAGTTTTGGAATCAGGCAAAAATTCTGCTGCTGCCCGCTGTGGGCAAGGACTGCTTTTCCTCCTGCCGCCGTAATGACCCGAACAGCTTCGTAAGGGTCAAGATATTTGATATCAAAATGGCAGATACCGTTATTTTTGAACACGCGCTGATAAAACTCACCAAACATATCCGGTGCCTGTCCTGTCTGTACCAAGTATTCCATGATATGTTGTTTATAAATATATTTGCCATCTGCACGATAGATTTTATCCAAATCCACATGATAACCATGTTCCTGCAAAACGGCAATCTGCTTCATTGAATTTTCATGTCTGGCTTTCAAAAGAGGATGTACAAAATCCTCTACCAATTCCACATCCTGTATGCCATATCCCAGAACATGCACCCGTTTATCCGCTGTATAGTCATAGGCGGAAATCTCAATGCCTGGAATCACTTTCACAGGCAGCCCCTTAGGAATCTGAGAAACGTGAGAAAGCGTATCATGGTCAGTCACCGCAATGACATCCAGACCATTTTTCGCTGCCAGCTCTGCCAGTTCCCCAATGGTATAACTTCCGTCAGAAACACGGGAATGCATATGTAAATCTGCTTTCATCATTGGAACGTCCCCTCCGAAATATTGAATACCTTATCACACAATCCATCCATGAATTCCAGGTCATGGAAAATGCCGATCATGCTGGTGCCCTTTTCTTTCAGCTGCATAAGCATATCTTTTACCAGAATCTTTGTTTTGTTATCCAAAGACGCTGTGGGTTCGTCCAGCAGCATCAGTCTGGGCTGTTTTACCATGGTATGGGCAAGATTCAAACGCAGGCGTTCCCCACCGGAGAATGTATTGGGATACAAATCCCACAGAGGTTCTGGCAGACGGAAATACCGCAGCATGGCTTCTGCTTTTTCTTTTGCTTCCGCCGCATCCACGCCTCTTTCCAGCAACGCATTCATAACATGTTCTCTGGCTGTGGTACGTGGCATTACATTCAGGAACTGAGAAACATAACCGATCTCATTTTTCCGCAGGAACAAAATCTGTCTTTCCGGCGCTGTGGTCAGCTCTACTTCCCCAAAGGCTTCACTCTGATAAGTGATCTTGCCTGTGGATGCCAGATAAGTACGATGGATACATTTTAATATAGTAGATTTTCCGGCACCGGACAGCCCTACAATCCCGATAAACTGTCCCTGTTCCAAAGTAAAGTTAATATTCTGACAGGAATGGATTTCTTTCTTTGCGTTATGCAGATAAAAATTCTTTGCCAGATTTTCGATTTTCAGAATTTCCATAATTACCTCCTGTATTCCACCCGAGATGTGGTACGTCCATCTACCAGCACATGGGTGATGACGGGATAGCCGTCCAAAATATCAATGATGAGCAAATCCGCTTTTTTTCCGGGAGCGAGGGAGCCATAGTCCTCTGCCAGCCCTACTGCCTTTGCAGGATTCAGTGTTGCTTTCTGAATCATCTGGGGAAGGTCAATGCCTGCTTTTTCATGCATCTTAAATACCCCATGGAGAATTGCCGGCGGATAGTAATCGGAGCAAAGAACATCGGCACAGCCTGCCTTAATGGCTTCTGCTGCGGACATATTGCCGGAATGGCTGCCGCCCAACAGGATATTGGGCGCACCTACAACGGTATAGAATCCAAGCTGACGGGCTTCTTTGGCTGTTTCGATGTTGATAGGGAATTCGCTGATGTCTACGCCTATCTTTTCATTAATCTGTAATTTTTCTTTTGTATCATCGTCGTGGGAAGCCACAGCAATGCCATTGGCATGAGCCAGCTCGCAAAGTTCTTTCATCTGTCCAAAGGAAAGTACGTCTTTGTGGTTCTGTTTTTCCAGCAGTTCCGCGAATTCTTCTTCCTTGATTTCTCGGTTCTGGTATTTTTCCAGCACTTTATAGTACAAATCCAGATTGCGGTACTGTCCCTGTCCGGGAGAATGATCCATAAAGGAAATCTCATCGATCATTTTCTTTTCGATCATCTCCTTGGCAATGCCGTAAGCGCCAATATTATCAATTTCCAGACGCAGATGGAAACGATGGTGGATCAGATGATTTCTTTCGTGGATGTCGCGAATGAGGTTGGCAATCTTCCGCACATTTTCTTGAGTACGCAGAGGAGATTTACCAAACATTTCATCTTTATATAAAGAAAGGGAATGATAAATGGTAGTAATACCCAAGTGAAGCAGTTCCCTTTCGCATTCTTTCAACGCCAATTCAAAATCAAATTTTGCCGTAGGTCTGGGCAAAATAAACTGTTCAATCTTATCAGAATGGATATCGATAAAGCCGGGTGTCACATAACGCCCATGAGCATCAATGACACGTTCTGCCTCGGGCACTTCATCGGAAAAGCCCCAAATGCGGTCTCCTTCAATGAGCAGCACCTTTCCTTCCAAAATGGAATCTTCCAGCACAATTCTGCCGTTTTTAATTGCAATCACGATGTTTGTTACCTCCTTACAACAATGAGTGAACCAGCTGCTGTGTATAAGCATGCTGAGGGTCTTCCAGAATCTGGTCTGTCAGTCCGCTTTCGATGATTTTCCCATCCAGCATCACAATGGTGCGGTCTGCCAGCATACGGATAACCGCCAGGTCATGAGAAACCAACAAAATGGAAATGCCATATTTCGCTTTGATTTTACGGATCAAATCCAGTACACGGGCCTGTACGGATAAGTCCAGACCTGTGGTAACTTCGTCCAGCAGGAGCAAAGAAGGATTGTTTGCCAGCGCTTTTGAAATCTGCACACGCTGCTGCATGCCACCAGAGAAATTTTTCGGCGCTTCCTTCATACGGGAAGTGAGGATTTCCACTGCTTCCAGCAGCTCTTCCGCTCTGGCTGTCATTTGCCCTGCGTTTCTGCTGCCGGCAGCGATGATTTTTTCCGCAATGTTAGATGCGGCAGAATAGTCCATCCGCAGCCCCCTGACAGGATTCTGGTATACCATACCCATGATGTTGTTGCGGATTTTTCTTTTTTCCAAAGGACTTGCGTCCCAGATATTCTTTTTGCCTTTGCCGTAATTCTGCAAATATGCCTTGCCTTCTGTGGGAATCAGGTCAAAATACAGACTCTGCATCAATGTAGATTTACCGGAGCCGCTTTCCCCAACGATACCCAGCACTTCCCCGGGATAAACCTCCAGAGAAATATCATTTGCCGCCCAAACAGTGCCGCAAACGGTGCAGCGATTTTTTTCCAGATGATCTTTGCAATGGGGACAGCCTTCTCCATAGCGCATAGTCAGGTGTTCCACCTGCAAAACGGGTGTTTCTGCCATTATCCTCGTACCTCCTTACAATAAGATGTGTCGGAGCACTGATAATATCTTTCCCCCGTCACAGCGTCATAAATTTCGTCCAGATAGGTGTCTGTACTGCCGCACAGACGGCATTTTTTGCCTTTGAAGTTTTCTTTTTCAAAGGGCACATCGTCAAATGCCAGAGAAACCACTTTTGTATGAGGTGGAATGGCATAGATTTTCTTTTCACGTCCTGCCCCAAACAGATACAGGCATTCTGCTTCATGGAGTTTTGGATTGTCAAACTTGGGGATGGGGCTGGGATTCATGATGTAGCGGTCTTCCACCATACAGGGATATTCTGTACTGATGGTAACTTTGCCGTATTTCACCAGACTTTCGTACAACTGGAGCCAGATGGGCGCATAGTCCAGTTCTGCATGCATCCGTTTTGTTACTTCTTCTTTGGGTTCCACAATACGCAGCGGTTCGGGAATGGGTACCTGCAATACCAAAATCTGGTCATTGCGCATAGGTACTTCCGGTACACGGTGACGGGTCTGCACAATGGTGGCATCCTGTGTCCGTGTGGTACAAGGTACATTGGTACACATCTTCACGAATTTTTTGATATTTACCGCATTAACACTTTCGTCACTGCCCTGGTCGATGACTTTCAAGGTATCATCAGGACCAATCAGTGATAATGTCAGCTGAATACCGCCGGTACCCCAACCTCTGCCGATGGGCAGTTCCCGGGAAGCAAAGGGCACCTGATAACCGGGAATGGCTACTGCTTTCAATATGGAGCGGCGGATTTCCCGTTTAGAGCCTTCATCCAGAAAGGCGTAATTATAACTGTCAATCATGATTGTTTTCCCTCCGTGTTTTTCTGACTGCATCCAATTTGGACTGGAATGTGACATAGTGCGGCAGTTTCAAGTGAGAAATGAAGCCGTTCATTTCCAAGCTGTCCCCATGCATCAGCACAAATTCCTCGTCCTGTGTGGGATAATCGCCGCCGGCATCCAGTTCCCTGTCGATGACTGCCATGGCAATGGCTTTGTTTTCATTTCTGCCGAAAACAGCACCATAACCGCAAGCCAGCTTCAAAGCATCTTTATCTTCTGCTTCATTGAATACTTCCACTTCTGTCAGCATCACTTCCCCAATCCACAGAGTTTCGCCTTCCTGCTGAAGATAAGGGATTTCCAGTTCCACATAGCCGGTACGCAGTTCCCCAACAGTAGGATGTACCTGACCAAAACCACGAAGTACGGAATAAGCCAAACCGGAAATAAAGCCTGCATCAGCTCTTGTCAGTGTCTGCAATCTGGCACTGCGGCTGGCGGGAAATTCCAGCAGATTTTCCGTTACGTCATAGGGAGGTTTCTCATTGATGGGGAAACGTTCGATGAGCCCTTCTGTTTTCAATTCATCGGATACACGACCGCAGGGTTCCATGGGAACAGGTTCCTGTCCTTCCACCATTTCTTCCATACGTTCATGCAGTTTTGCCGCATCCTCATTTTTCAGATCAAAATGCATCAGACGGTGGGTATAGTCGTAAGTGGCGCCCAAAATCTGACCGCCCTGTATATCTTTAAACGCGGCAGAAATCCGGCGCACAATGCGCATATTTTTCGTATCTGCCACATAAGTGTCGTAAGAACGTTTCAGTGTGGAACGGTAAGCACGCAGCAGGAATACTGCTTCTTCCACGGAGCCTTCGCACTGTTTCAGTGCCAATGCCGCATATTCTTTGGCATACAGACCGGCTTCACTCATGACACGGTCTACCAACAGGCTCATTTTTTCCTGAATCACTTCCAGTTCCACATCTTTTTCTGTTTTGCTGCGGTAAAAATCCAACAGCGCAATGCTGGCTGCGATGGCTTCCTCGCCGCCGGATACTGCTACATAAGCCATATTATTGTTCCTCCTTCTTGACCATTCTGGGAATGCAGAACAGTTCCCCTTCTGGGGATACAAAAATCATGTCTACCCCCTGAGGGTATTCATATGCCTGTTCTGCCCGCAAACGAAAGGCTTCTTCCAGCACCGCTGGGCTCTGGAATGTTGCCACACCATCCACACCAGGGCCGGAAATGCTGCAAGACACATTTCTTTTTCCGCTGCATCCAATGATGAGTGTTGCAGAAGTATGTGGATTTTCCAAAGTACCTCTTTTTGCCTTTGCAAAGGCTTCTGGCAGATGTTCTTCTTCCGTTACGAAAACATAATCCGCTTCTTCCAGTGTCTTTTTTTCCGCATGGGTCAGCAAAAGGATCTGTTCATCCAGCTCTGTATGTCCAAAGGTATAAAAGCCTGTGTTTTTATCCAAAAGTGTCATGGCAAGGGTCAGCATTTCCCGTTTGCTGCCATACAGTTTTTCTGCGCCTTCCTGGATGGAAACTACACGGGAAGGGTTTGCCATGGCGTCCAGCAGCAAACGGAATGTTTTTTGTGTATCAAATATATCGTCAAATGTATGTAACTGTTTCATCATCAAGCCTCCGGTGTCATGGTTGTAAAGTTGACCATTGTCTGCATAAACATGGCATTTTCTTTTTCCACTCTGGTCTGCTGTGCTTTTTCCAGTTCTACCAGCAGTCCTTCGTCTGTAAAGACGCCTTTGTTGCATGCCGCATCAATGATTGCCATATCCAGTACCTTCTCAAAATCATCTCCCATGATAACTGCCACTCCTTTTATGCCATCCAGACACACAATGGCTTCGCAGACGATGACTTCCCCCAGAAAGAACAGGGTTTCTTTCACGGGATCACGCATCTTAATCATGGTCAGTGATTTTTCCGGCGCTTTGATCACAGTCACCTCATATTGTTTTCTGATTTTTTCCGCCATTTGCCGCACTTGGGCAGCATCGGCTTTCGCCAATATTTTGGATAATCTCCGTTTTTCCATTTTGATGTTTCCTTTCTTATTTCACATACGCTTTGATGCGTGTAGATACCATTTCCAGCAGAACAACGGCAATGACAACGATGTATGTCAGCATGCCCATTTCCTGTAAGTCAAAGTAGAAACTGCCTGCCATAAACAGATTGAAGCCAATGCCGCCTGCACCAGCAGCCGCCCCCATGGCAACAGCATTGGTGAAATTGATTTCAAACCGCATAAATGTCCATGCCACCATGGAAGTGATGGTAGAAGGCACGATTGCCTGGAATACGATCTGCCAGTAACTTGCCCCGTTTGCTTTCAGAGCTTCGATGATGCCGGGCTCGATTTCTTCAATGGATTCCGCATAAGCCTTTGTCAAATAGGCAAAGCTGTGGAATGTCAAACCTACCACTGCTGCCACAGAACCAAGGCCAGCAGATACAGCAAAGATCAATACCCACAGAACTGTTGGCACCGCGCGTACCACCGCGATAAAGCTTTTGATGCCATTGACCATACGGGAGCTTGCGATGTTTCTTGCACAGAGCAATGAGCAGAAAAACGCAAAAAACGCGCCGATGATGGTCGAAAGAATCCCCAGACAAAATGTCACTAAGAGCTGGTATAAAACGCTTGTGAGCGTATCTCTTGTCAGTTCCGGTTCCAGAAATACGGTCTGGATGTTTTGCAAAGTAGCCTGCACGGCTTCCGCAAAGTCAATATTCTGATAATCAAATGTCGCAAAAGCCACCACTGTCAGCCCCAGCAGTGTTACCATAAGGGCCTGAAGGGCATAGCGGCTTTTATTTTTTGCCTTGATCTTGATTTTTCCTTTTCCGGTGCGTTCCATGATCTTCTCCAGATCTAAGGAAATGGTCGTGCCCGGCTGCAATACTTTTTCAGACATTACAAAATCACCTTCCTAATTTTGTTGGATACGCCTTCAATGACGAGTACCAGCACCACAATGGAAAGTACCACCAGACTGGCAGAAGAAAAATCCAACCGTTTATAATACAAATCAAAAAGATAACCAATCCCTGTGGCTGTCAAAATGCCGATGAGGGTGGAACTTCTGATATTGGTTTCGATCATATACAATACCCAGGTAATGACACCTGGCAGAGAGGATGGCAAAATCCCCTGAAATACCACATGGATGAATCTGCCGCCGGTAGCTTCCAGCGCCTCCACACAATTGGAGCTGACTTCGTCAATGGTTTCGATAAACGCACGGGTCAACAGGCCGAATGTAGTAAAGAATAATGCAAAAAATCCTGTCAGGATGTTCTGCCCAAAGGAGAACATCAGCAGCATCGCCCATACAACATCGGGTACATTTCGGAAAAATGCCGCTACGATACGCACCAGACGATTGATGCTCCAATGGATTTTTGTGATACCCGAGCCGAGCAGACTGAAGAAAAACGCGCAGATGCCTGCCAAAACCGTTACGGCTACGGACAACAATGCTGTTTCCACCAGTTTATCCAGAATTTTCGGCAGACGTTCCATTGCCGTTTCATCGGGAATCAGATTAGAAAAAATCCAATGCAATGCCGCCGGGAAAGATTGGATACCTTCTGCCAAATGAAACTGGGTCACCAGAGATGCGCCGCAGAAAATCAAAATCAGGCTTAAAAAAACGAGAGTATATGTAATTTTTCTTTTTTGGAAAATGTCCATGGTTTTTTCCATTATGCTCACCTCTGTAAATCCATAATCAAATCATTGGCAGAGGACTGATAAATCTGCTGAATGATTTCTTTTGTCAAATGTTCGGCAGGGCCATCATATACGATTTTCCCGCCGGAAACCCCGATGATTCTCTCGGAATACTTGATTGCCACATCCACCTGATGCAGGTTCACCAGACAAGTAATGCCTTTTGTCTGATTGATTTCCTTAAGCTGATCCATAATAACTTTAGACGCTTTTGGGTCTAAGGATGCGATGGGTTCATCACAAAGAATCATTTTGGGTTTCTGCATAATGGCTCTGGCGATGCCTACGCGCTGTTTCTGTCCGCCAGAAAGTTCGTCGCAGCGCTTATATACCTGATCGGAAAGTCCCATTTCCTGAATGATACGAAATGCTTCCTTTTTCTCTTCTTCTGTATAGTGTCCTGCCATACCGCTGATGGCAGATTTTTTCCCTAGACAGCCGTGGAGCACGTTTTCGATGACGCTCAGTCGTTCCACCAGGTTGTAATGCTGGAAGATCATACCGATTTTCGCCCGCATCTGGCGCATCTCCGCTTTGCCTGCCTTTCGTACATCATGTCCATCAAAAACAATGGTCCCTTCAGACGCATCAACCAGACGGTTGATGCATCTGAGCAGCGTGGATTTCCCAGCGCCGGAAGGACCAATGATGGATACGAATTCGCCTTTTTCTATGGAAAACGTAATGTTACTCAATGCCTTTGTGACATTGTCATAGGATTTGCTTACGTTTTGAAATTCCAGTAATGCCATGCTTTTCTCCTCCATCGTTTGCTGTTTTTTATTCACCCAGGTCACGGATGGGGTCGAACCAGGAATCGTCTACCATGACAAATCTTTCATTTTCAGATTTTTCAAACATACCTACGTTTTCAGAATCTTCGGGAACAAAGATTACTTCATTGTTAGTCACTTCGTCAGATGTGAACAGATCCTGGATAGCTTTTACATCTGCGGGATCCAGTGCATCGGAGTTGTAAGCGAAAGGCCCATTCAGTACAGGTGTGGACTGGATGACTACAAATTCCTTGCCTGTTACAGTATCAAAAGGTGCGCTAGCGTCGCTGTTGATGGTGTAAACAGAACCAGTTGTGTTTGCTTCGCCTTCTGTACAAGCTGCGTAAGGCGCGATTTCTGTGTCACAGAATGCCGCTACATCTGCTTTGCCGGAAAGCAGGTTGAATGCAGAACCCTGATGAGAACCACCGAAAAGTACCTGAGAGAACAGTTTGCCTTCGCCGCCTTCAATCAGGTCGTCTTCTGTCAGATTCTGATCTGCGAAGTGAGAGATGATAGAGCTGGTAGGTACTTTGAAACCAGATGTAGAGCTGTTGGAAACGAAGGACATGCGTTTGCCTGCGATATTGTCAATGCTGTAACTGTCGCCGTCTGCGTATTCACCTTCATCGCCTTTATTGACTGCCAGGAAGCTGTAATATTTTGCATCATCCAATGTGCCAGATGCACCGGAGTTTACAAACAGGGGCTCAATGGCATCGTTGGCGTTTTTGGCTTCGATGTAGCCCTGCGCACCCATGAAACAGATCTGTGCGGTACCGTTTGCCAAAGATTCAATGGCAATGGCATAGTCTGTTGTCAGTTTCTGTTCTACTTTCTTGCCAGTTGCTTCTTCAATCAGGCGTGCATATTCGCTGCGGGCAACGTCATAATCTTCCGCGGATTCATTGGGATACCATACCAGTGTGATGGTGTCCGCATATTCGCCTGTGCTTTCCGATGTCTGAGCAGTTTCTGTGCTTTCTTCCGCTGGTGCGCCGCAGCCTGCAAACGCAGAAACCGCCAGAGCAGCAGCCATTGCTGTGGTCAAAAATTTCTTAAATTTCATACCTCATTCTCCTTTTTGATTGTTTGCTTTTTTATGATGAGAGCTGATCTCTCATACACTGACAGTATAAAATCTCACCAAAAGTGCTACCATCTGGCTCCTGTTATTTTTTCTTAAAGAAATGCCACAGAAATTCCGTTCTTTGTTAAAGGTTATTTTTCAATTCCCAACTGGAAAAATATTTGTCCACCCTTTCGTTTTTCCCTGTTTTCTCCTGTTTTCGAAATCAAAAAGCCAACTTGCAGTGACATTCATTCTTAAAATCTTTGTATAAACTGAAAAAAATCTATATAAAATTCCAAATTTTCTCTCCCTTGATTCCCGGCAAAAGAAAAACCCCCTTTTGGAGAGATCATCTTTCCAAAAAGGGGCTCTTTTTGCGAATGCTTTATGCCGGAATGCTTAGCTGTTTTTCTTTTCAGCCATCATTTTTTCCTGTGCTTCGATCATTTTCTTTACCATATAGCCGCCTACATAGCCGTTCTGTGCGGATGTCAGGTCGCCGTTATAACCTTTTTTCAGAGGCACGCCGATTTCATTTGCCACTTCGTATTTGAACTGTTCCAAAGCGGCTCTTGCCTCAGGTACGTTTACTTTGTTGCTTGTAGAAGATGTGTTGCTCATGGTTAAAAACCTCCTTCAAAAAAACTGTTTGTTTGGTGTTGCAATGTTAGTATGACACGGATGCATTTTATTATGTCAGGTACATATTGGTACAAAAATTGTATAAATTTTCAAAGAAAATCTTGCGCAGCCGTTTCGTATCTTTTATATGCTTTTTATATGCTTTCAAACCAATGACAAAATACCCAGCCGTTTTTTGTCCAGTTCATATAATACAGACAATTGTCCACCCCTTATCATAACCTCACAGGACGGACACATCACATAGAAATTCCTCCCACAAAACACACAAAGAAAATAATGAACAAAAATTTTCCTTTTTCTATATGTATTATGTATAAATTACAAAACGTCATTAACCGGTATACCGGTATTCAATATAATGAGTGTATAAAAACGACTTGATTCTACGATAAAACAAACGCAACACAAACAAAGGAGAGATGCGATTATGAAAGCTGGATTTATCGGACTTGGCATCATGGGCAAACCCATGGCGAAAAACTTATTGAAAGCCGGATGTGAACTGTATGTAAACGACCTGAACAAAGATGCCGTTGCAGAACTGGTTGCTGGCGGCGCAAAAGAAGGCGATTACGAAACCATCGGGAAAGAATGTGACATCGTTCTGATGATTCTGCCTAACGGCGCCATCGTTCAGGATGTGCTCTTTGGTGAAAACGGTCTGACAGGCTATCTGAAACCCGGTACTGTTGTATGTGACATGAGCTCTGTAACACCTACCGAATCCTGCACATGCGCAGAAAAACTGGCTGAAATGCAGATCGGCTTTGTAGACTCTCCTGTCAGCGGCGGCGAACCCAAAGCAATCGACGGTACACTGGCATTCATGGCAGGCGGCAACGAAGCTGATTTTGAAAAACTGAAACCTTATTTTGACGCTATGGGCGCTTCCGCACTGCTCATCGGCAAAAGCGGCAGCGGTTCCGTTACCAAACTGACAAACCAGGTTATCGTAAACCTGACCATCGCTGCTGTTTCTGAAGCATTTGTACTGTGCAGCAAAGCTGGCGCTGATCCCGAAAAAGTATATCAGGCAATCCGCGGCGGTCTGGCTGGCAGCGTTATTCTGGACGCAAAAGTGCCCATGATGATCGAACGCAACTTCAAACCCGGCGGCAAAATCTCTATCAACCACAAAGACATCAAAAACGTTATGGCAACAGCTCACTCCATCGACGTTCCCATGCCTTTGACCAGCCAGCTCTTCGAAATCATGCAGTACCTGAAAGTAGATGGTCACTTTGATGAAGACCATGCAGGCATCGTTCAGTACTTCGAAAAACTGGCAGGCGTGGAAGTGAAAAAAGTCAATGCTTAAGGAGGTCTGTCATGAAATACGGATGTGGCACCACCATTGACAATTACAGCATTTTGCAGGATCTGGGCTTTGATTACATCGAACTGCCCGGCAACCAGATCTCCAAAATGACAGATGAAGAATTCGACGCACTGAAAACTGTTCTGGAAAACGGCAGTGTGAAATGCTGCGGCTTCAATGCGGCTCTGACACCTGACATCGTCATCACCGGCGAAGGTTACGACCTGGAAAAAGCCAAAGCCTATGCAGAACTTCTCTGCAAACGCGGCAGCCAATTACATATTTCCGCCATTGGCATCGGCTCCCCCAAATCCAGGAAATTTCAGGAAGGCGATGATCTGGAAAAAGCATGGAAAGAAACAGAAGCATTCATGACCATGTTTGCAGATGTGGCAGCACCCTATGGCATCATCGTCATGTATGAATCTCTGAATCATACAGAAAGTGTATTTGGTCTGAGAATTCGGGAAGGTGCAGATTTAGTAAAGAAAATCAACCGTCCCAATTTGAAAATCGTATTCGATATTTACCATATGGCTATGGAACAGGAAGATATTCAGGAACTGGAATACGCTCTGCCCTATGTACATCACATCCACATTGCGGAACGTGTGGGCGCAGAACGCAGATACCCTTCCGATGCGCTTTATGACTATTACAAAAAACTGCTGTCACCTGTCATCCGCAGCGGTTATCAGGGTGCTATCTGCACAGAAGCTTTTGACGGCGATGTCCGCGAAGGCGCAGAACGCTCCATTGACCTGCTGAAAAAGATTGTCGCAGAAATCGAACAGGAGGGATGATATGAAACAGGATATTTTGATCGGCTGTGTTGCCGATGACTTCACCGGCGCCAGTGACGCTGCCTCTTTCCTCATGAGCAAAGGTATGAAAACCATTTTGTTCAACGGAAAACCCGATGGGGAAATCCCCCCCTGCCAGGCAGTTGTCATTGCTCTGAAGAGCAGAACACAGGAAACAAAAAGCGCTGTTGCAGACAGCATGGCTGCTTTTACCTGGCTGAAAGAACAAGGCGCACAACATTTGTATTTCAAATACTGCTCCACATTTGACTCCACAAAAGAAGGCAATATCGGCCCTGTTGTGGATGCTATGCTGGAAACTTTTGGAGAAAAATACACCATTTTGTGCCCCGCTCTTCCCGTCAATAAACGGACTGTGGAAAACGGTATCCTTTATGTAGACGGTGTGCCTCTGAGCGAAACACACATGAAAAACCATCCTCTGACACCCCTGTGGGAATCTGAAATCGCAAAACTCATGGATTCTCAGGGAAAATATCAGACATTGAACGTAAACACCGAACTGCTGACAAAGAGCAAAGAAGAAATTCTGACTGTTGTGGATGAGTTCGGCAAAGATAAAGAACATTTCTACATCGTACCCGACTATGTCAACGACGAAAACGGCACCAAAATCGCTGAAGTTTTCGGTGACCTGACTGTTCTGACAGGCGGCAGCGGTATTCTGGCACCTTTGGCTGCGAAATATCAGCAGACACAGGCTGCCAAAGACAGCATGACAAACGGTGTGGACGGAAAAGGCATCGTTTTGGCTGGCAGCTGCTCCAAAGCAACATTGAAACAGATCGCTGACTTCCAGACAAAAGGATATGCTTCTTATAAAATCGATCCCATGGCTGTATTGTCTGGTACAGAAACCGTAGACACTGTATGGGATTTTGTAAAAGCACACACAGACGAAGAAGTGCTGCTGTATAGCTCCGATCAGGCAGGAAATGTAGCAGAAATCCAGAAAGTGGGCAAAGATAAAATTGCTGCTCTGCTGGAAGGTCTGACTGCTGCCGTTGCGGAACGTGCCGTTGCAAACGGATATACAAGAATCATCGTTGCTGGCGGGGAAACCTCCAGTGCCGTTGCGAAAAAATTGGGCTATCATTGCTTTGAAATTGGGGAAAGCATCGCGCCGGGTGTGCCGATCATGGCGCCACTGTCCAATGAAAACATCCGCATTGTTCTCAAATCCGGTAACTTTGGCCAGACAGATTTCTTTGCCCGTGCATTACAAATGACAAGGAAGTGAACAAATGGAAAATCTGAAAACCGCAGTATGGATTGCACACAGCTTGTTTGAAAGAGGAAAAGCCTCCGGCTCCTCTGCCAACATGAGCTTTAAAGAGAAGGATCGTATTTATATCACCGGCAGCGGAACCTGTTTTGGTACTTTGAAAGAAGAAGATTTCTCCGTACTTTCTCTGGATGGAGAATGGATTTCCGGGCCAAAGCCCAGCAAAGAATTTCCGCTGCACCAAATGATGTATGAAAAAAGTGAGGAGATCCAAGCTGTCATTCATACACATAGCTTTTACGCAACCCTTTGGTCTTGTGCCGTACATAAAAACCGCACAGACTGCATTCCCCAGTACACCCCTTACCTGAAAATGAAACTGGGTACAGTGGGACTGGTTCCCTACGGAAAGCCCGGCTCTGAAGAACTGTTTTCCGCTTTCCGCCAGTGTGTTTCCGCCAGTGTGTTTCCGGCAGCGATGGATTCTTGCTGGAAAACCACGGGCCCATTGTGGGGGGCAAAAATCTGCTGGATGCCTTCTACTGCCTGGAAGAACTGGAAGAAAGCGCAAGAATGGCTTGGGAAATCGAATCCAAGCAAGGGCCTCTTTCTTTCCGCAAAATCTAATATACAAAAGAAAATCAACTGACAGAAGTCATGTCAAGGAAAGGAGATTCCCATGCCACAATGTGTTGTAATCGCAGATGACTTAACCGGTGGAAATGCCACCGGCGTTCTTTTGAAAAAAATGAATTATCAGGCCTATACGGTCATGAATACGGAAAGCATGGATTTGCAGGCATTGGAAGACTGTGACTGTGTGATCTATCCCACCGACAGCCGTGGTGTTGCTCCGGAAGTTGCCTATCAGCGGGTATACGATATATGCAGCCTTCTGAAAGACGATGCTGTAAAAGTATATTCCAACCGCATCGACAGCACATTACGGGGCAATCTGGGCAGCGAAACCGATGCCATGCTGGATTGTCTGGGAGAGGATTACGTCGCCATCGTTGCACCCTGCTTCCCTGTTTCCGGCAGAATCGTCATTGGCGGCTATATGCTGGTCAATGGCCTGCCCCTTCATAAAACAGATATTGCCATCGACCCGAAAACACCTGTTAAGGTGTCCGAAGTGGAAGTACTCTTTCATGAGCAGAGCAAATATAAAACAGCATCCATTCTCATGAAAGACCTGATGCATGGCAAACACTATCTGGCGGATGTGATGAAAGCCCATGTAGCAGAAGGCTGCCGAATTCTGGTAGTTGACTGTGTCACTCAGGAAGATCTGGATTTGATTGCCGATGCCTCTATCACCAGCAAGCTGAAAATCGTAGCTGTTGACCCCGGTGTTTTCACGGCAACATTATCCAGAAAGCTCATCACACCCACACAGAAAAAAGAGAAAAACCGGATTCTGGCTGTTGTCGGCAGCGTGAATCCCAATACAAAAGCACAGATGGAAGAACTGTGGCTGTCCCAGCGCATCCATAACGTCTTTGTGAAAACAAGAGAACTTTTGGAAAGCGAAGAACAGCGCAGCGCGGAAATTCAGCGGGTGATCCACGAAATTCTGGAAGTCAGTCACCTCAATACAGTTTCTACTGTAACGGGTGACGGCATCTATCCCGAAAACCGCATTGATTTCCAGCCTTATATGGAAAAATATCATTGCTCCATGGATGATGTAACCGATAAGATCAATTCCGCCTTCGCGGAAATCGCTTACGGCATCTTTCAGGTACAGCCGGAATACAAAGGTCTGTATACCAGCGGCGGCGATGTGACCGTAGCTGTCTGCAAAAAATTCCAGACCGCCGGATTATCTCTGTCTGACGAAGTATTGCCTTTGGCTGCCTACGGTCAATTCCTGACCGGCGATTTTGCAGGCATCCATATCATCACAAAAGGCGGCAGTCAGGGTGAACGGGATGCCATCAACCGCTGCATTACCTATCTGAAAGAAAAACTTTATATTTAAGAAAAATAAACGGAAAGAGAGGAATTTCCATGAATAAAAAACCTAGAATCGCAATCCCCCTTGGAGATCCTGCGGGCGTTGGCCCCGAAATTGTTGTAAAATCTATCGCATCTCAGGAAGTTTTCGATGCCGCTGAATGTGTTGTGATCGGTGACAAAAAGATCATCGACAAAGCCATCGAAATCACTGGCGTAGATATTACCGTTCATGTGATTGCAGAACCTGAATACGGCGATTTCCGTCCCGGCGTTCTGAACCTCATTGACCTGGACAACGTAGATATGGCACAGTTTGCTTATGGCAAAGTCAACGGCATGTGCGGTCAGGCAGCCTTTGCTTACATTGAAAAATCTATCGCCCTTGCCAATGCAGGCAGAGTGGATGCAGTTGCCACAACCCCCATCAACAAAGAATCTCTGAGATCCGGAAACATCAACTTTATCGGTCACACAGAAATTTTCGGCGCATTGACAAACACAGAAGATCCTTTGACCATGTTCGAAACAAACGGCATGCGTGTTTTCTTCCTGACCAGACACGTTTCCCTGCGGGATACGCTGGACATGATCAAAAAAGACAGAATCAAAGACTATGTAAAACGCTGCCTGGAAGCTCTGCGGAAACTGGGAGTACAAGATGGCACTATGGCCATTGCCGGACTGAACCCTCACAGCGGGGAACATAGTCTGTTCGGTTGGGAAGAAGTGAACGAAATCATCCCTGCCGTAGAAGAATTGCAGGCAGAAGGCTACCCTGTTGTAGGCCCCATTGGCGCGGACTCTGTATTCCATCAGGCTGCCATCGGCAAATACAACAGCGTATTATCCCTCTACCACGACCAGGGACACATCGCTACCAAAACTTTGGACTTTGAAAAAACCATTGCCATCACAAACGGCATGCCCATCCTGCGTACTTCCGTAGACCATGGCACAGCCTTTGATATTGCCGGCACTGGGAAAGTAAGCGCAGTCAGCATGATCGAAGCCATCCTGCTGGCAGCAAAATATGCACCTTATTTCACCAAATAATCACATGTTTACTTAAGGGAGGTTATGACAATGATCGGCGGATTAAGCGGCGACAGAATGTTAATCGGTCTTGCCATTGGTATTATCGTACTGATTTTCTTGGTACTGAAAACAAAAGTACAGGCATTTTTGGCACTGATCATCTCTACCATCATCGTTGGTGTTGTAGGCGGCATGCCTTTGACAAACATCACTTTGGACGACGGAAAAACATTTGGCATCATCAATTCCATCACCACCGGCTTTGGCGGTACACTGGGCAGCATTGGTATCATCATCGGCTTCGGTGTTATGATGGGGCAAATATTTGAAGTAACAGGGGCTGCCAAGCGAATGGCCTTCACCTTCCTGAAACTCTTTGGCAAAAAGAGAGAAGAAGAAGCCCTGGCGCTGACTGGCTTTTTGGTATCCATCCCCATTTTCTGTGACTCCGGGTTTGTGGTACTTTCCCCCATCGCAAAAGCAATTTCCAAAGCAACAAAAAAATCTGTCATCGGCTTGGGTGTTGCGCTGGCAGCAGGTCTGGTAATCACCCACTCTATGGTTCCTCCTACTCCCGGCCCTCTGGGTGTATGCGGTATCTTCGGTGTTGACGTTGGTAAATTCATTCTGATGACCCTCGTATTGGCAATTCCCATGACAATCGCATGTATTGCTTACGCTAGATTGTACCTGAGCAAAAAATATTACCAGATTCCCAATGAAAACGGCGAATTCGTATCCATGCCTTATCAGGAACCTACATACGAAAACACATTCAAAATGGAAGAAGAGGGTCTGCCCAGCACATTGCAGTCCTTCCTGCCTCTGATCGTTCCTATCGTGCTGATTCTGATCAACACCATCGCTTCTGCACTGGGTAAAACAACAGGCCCTATGGAAATCCTCATCTTCCTGGGTCAGCCCATCGTAGCTGTTGGTCTGGGCTTAGTAGTTGCTATTTTCGGTCTGGGCAAAAACCTGGATCGTCACACAGCACTGTCTGAAATGGAAAAAGGTATGATGTCTGCTGGTATCATTATGCTGGTTACCGGCGGCGGCGGTGCCCTGGGTCAGATCATCAAAGACTCCGGTCTGGGCACATATATTGCGGAAGGTCTGTCTCAGACAGCTATCCCCATCATCATCCTGCCTCTGATCATCTCCACACTGATGCGTTTCATTCAGGGTTCCGGTACAGTAGCTATGACAACAGCTGCAAGTATCTCCGCTCCTATCATCGTTGCTTCCGGTGTCATCCCTCTGCTGGGCAGCATCGCCTGCTGCGTAGGCTCCCTGTTCTTCGGTTACTTCAACGATAGTTATTTCTGGGTTGTAAACCGTACATTGGGCGTAAAAGAAGCAAAAGATCAGCTGATCACATGGTCTGTAACCTCAACCATCGCATGGGCTGTGGGTGTTGTGGAAGTCCTTGTATTGAGCTTCTTCATGTAATTATTTTCTGTTTAAAACATCTCTTCTATATAAATAAAAAAGCAGGTATTCCCAAAAGGGAATACCTGCTTTTTTAATCTTCGTCTATACTGATATCTCTGGGGCTCTCCATATGATATACAATGCTTTCATAAGTCTGAATCATATTCCCCTGTTTCATATTCTCAAAAATCTCCAAATGTTCCTGATAAGCCTTTTCCATACGTCCCGGCACATGCAGTGAATGCAGCGCCAGATTACGCATACGATACATATACGTTCCAAACAGATTATTCAGCTCCCCATTGGCAATATGGCTGACCAATTGGATGTGGAACTGCATATCCGCTTCAAAAAACCCAGTCACAGATTCCTGTTCCAAGGCTTCTTTCTGCTGCTTCAAAAAAGATTCCAACAGATCAAACGTTTCCTTTGTTTCTTCCAAATCTGCTTTCTGGGCGATTTCTCTGCCGCAGTACCCTTCAATGGCCGTACGGATCTGGTTGGTATCCACAAAGTCCTGTATGCCCATTTTATGCAGACAAAATCCTTTATTGGGCAAAATATCAATGTATTTTTCCTGGGAAAGATACTGTATGGCATCTCTGACAGGTGTACGGGAAATCCCAATTTCTTTAGCGATCTTGGTTTCCGAATAAATTTCACCGTACTCCATTTTGCCTTCCAAAACCATATTCTTGATGTGTTCATACGCCAATACATCAGCGCTTTTTTCTGATTCATAGCCACTCTCTCCCAAATTCATCCTCTTTTGCTTTTCCTTGTGTCATTAACCTGTATACCAGTATACCGTATAAAATAAAAACAATCCTTTTAATTATTTTACCATAGACTTTCATTGGAAGCAGACTTTCATTGGAAGCAATGAAACATCTACTATATCCATAGGAAAATTTCCATAAAAACAGGGATTTTCGGGCAAATAAAAAGGTATGGCATCAAACCATACCTTTTTCCTGCCGCTTTCATTGGCAAAGCCATTGACCATACTGATGCAGCTCTTCACAATCCTTCAAGTCATATTTCTTTCCATCCATCTCAATGACACCTCGTACAACACCGCTTTCTTCATAGGTCATAACATGATCCGCTTTCCCGTTTATCATGAAAACTACAAACGGCTGACCCATTCCCCCTGACTTTGGTTCTTTGGCAATGCCGTCATATTCACATTGGCTCAGCAATTTCCAAAATGTATCTGTTTCCCGTATATTGTTTCGATTTGTATCGTGCACATAGTCTAAAACGGAAATGGATACTGTTTCTTCTGAGCCTCTGGGATTTTGAAGATAATTGGTACAACAGATTCTGTGATATGCAAAATAGGAAGGAACCAATGCGAAAATCAGTACACCTGCTCCAACATAAATTCTGTACTTTCTCATTTACATCTCACCTTCCTCCATTTGCCGTTTTTTCTTCATGATACCATGTGGTATTATTTCTGCAAAAGCGGATTTTTCACAACGCCCCATTGATCCTGCACTTGTACCACTGCATATCCATCTTTAAAATCTCTCGCTTCACGGAACATAGGTGAAATGACCATTTCCCCTGTTTTGTCTACAAAGCCGTATTTTTGTGTCTTTTCATCCAGTACACTGCAAAGCCCTTCAGAAAGTCTAAAAAGCAGTTTGCCCTGTTCCATAGAGATTTCTCCGTTCTTATCATAATAATGGTCTACATTTTTCTCTGCACCGGAAGGCAGCACTACATCCTGAGATATGCGCAAACAATATGCATTGCTCTCATAAGAATCTCCGGGCTGGTCTGCCATCTTTTTGACTTTCTCGCCCTTTGTATTGATAAGCCAAACAGGGCCATTTTGTTCTTCCAGTACATATGCTGTGCCGTCATAAAAATCAGATGCCCATACATACTGAGGTGCAATGACTTCTTCTCCCTGTTTGTTGATATAGCCATATCCCTGTTCTGTCTGTACTAAAGACATACCATCTTGAAAACTTTTACAAGACTTGTACTTGGGCTCCACAACATAGTTTCCTTTCTTATCGATCACACCGCATTTCCTTGTTTCCAAATCGCGAACCACTGCCCGTTCTTCAGAAAAGTATCCGCCATCGGCAAATCGCAGAGGAATCTGCAGCGTTCCCTTTGCATCAACATAGCCTTCCACTTTCTGACCGTCCTTTTCGTCACTTACGCATGCCAGCCCTTCATGAAAATCACCTATGGAATCATAAGCCACATCGAACTGTTTCTGTCCATTTTCATCCATAACGTATTCCTGTTGCCATCTCTCTGTGTATACACAGAACATTCCTTCTCCCAAATATTCCATCCTGAAGATTTCCCCTGGTGCGAAATGACTTTTTAATTTTCCGTTGCTGTCCAAAATATCGTAAGCATATTTGTAATATCCTTCTGTATCATCGATCCCAAGGAAATATCCATCTCCCAGATTTTGTATGCCACTGTATGTAGCGGTCAGTGCCACCGCATAGAGCGGTGCCTGTCCTTCGCCGGAAATGACAGGTGTTTTCAGATTTTCTTCAAAAATAATCTGGTTTTCCCGGACGGTTACAGTCACTTCCTGTTTGGTACTGTCCCAATGGAGATCCGCATCTGTCAACTGATATCCGCATTGATTCAATATGGTAAGCCAGTTTCGCAGAGGAATGAACAACCGACCGTTTTTCACTTCCATTTTCCCCACCACAGGCTGTTCTTCGCGATTGACAACGATCTTATTTTCCTTCACATACAAAAATATAGAACTTTCTCCCAGAAGTACCCCTGCCTGCTGGTCTACGCTATTCCAATAGATTTGCGCATCAGGATTGATGGATGTAAAAAATGTCCGCAAGGGCAGCATCACATAGCCGTCTTTCAAATAAATTTCCGCATCTGAAGACTGCAAGACATCGTCCCTATAAAAATTTGTCGTACCAACTATCCCACGATACTCATGAGGCTCCAGCAACAAGCGTTCCTCTTTTGCCCATGTTGGTACTGTCCCTGTCAAAAGCAAAGCACTGCTCAGCAAAATACAAAACCCTTTTTTCATGTAAAATTCCTCCCTTATGTATTACCTCATCAAAGGATTTTTGATAACCCCTACTTTTACGGTCCTTATACCGTTTTCATTTGGAATGATCTGTTTCACCACAGCATATCCATCCTGAAATCTCTCCGCATAGTCAAACGTCGGAGAAATGACCATGTTCCCTTTCTCATCAGCATAGCCGTATTTTCCTGTTTCTTTGTCAAGCACAGCAGAAAGCCCTTCCGAAAAACCGGACTGAAGTTCATATGTTTCTCTGGAGATTTCTCCATTTTTGTCATAATAACGATAAATTCCCTGATATCCCAACGGGTATTCTACTTCCAGCAAATCCCAGGATGGCGTATAGAAATAAGATGTTTCTTTCGGTAATTCCAGTAACTTTCTGACTTCTTCCCCATTTTTATCAATAACAATGATCTGCCGATCTTTTGTAACGGCAAAAGCGGTACCATTTTGGAAATCACTGACAAAACCATACTGGGGCGGAACCACTTCTTCTCCCTGATGGTTGATGAAGCCTTCCCCGGAAATGGCTTGCACATGTGCCAGTCCTTCCCGGAAAGGATCCGCGGAGCGATACTTTGGCTCAATGACCACATTCCCTTTTGTGTCAATGAAGCCATACTGCCCGATACCGGATTCACTCATGGACACAGGCGCCACACCTTCTGAAAAAGATCTTGCCGAACCATACTGCATGGGAATCTGCAAATTCCCTTCTGTGTCTATATAGCCATACCGATAGCCATTTTCCGTTTTTTCCCGAACCAATGCCAATCCTTGGGCATACGGCCAAATCTGGTCATAGTCTGCGGAAAACAACCTGTTTCCTTTTGCATCCACGACATATGCCGGGCGTTCTTTCTCTTCATAATCATAGACACAGAAACGATCTTCTCCCAAATATCCAACATGATGCGCTGTTCCGGGCGCAAATGTGGCAAGCCTCTTTCCAGTACTGTCAAAAATGATCTGGTCATTCTCATCGCTATAATTTTCTGCAATGAAATAACCATCTCCTGCATTCCAGATAAAATCATATTCTTCTGTCGGTTCCAGCAGATAAACAGGTTTCTGTCCTTCCCCTGTGATTTCTGTTTTTGTCAATTCCTCATCCCTATTAATGACATGTTCACCAACATTAACAATGGCTTCACCTTTTTCGCTGTCCCAGACAATGCTGTTCTCATCCATTTCATAGTTGCAGCGTGTCAGGATTTTCTGCCAGTTTCGCAGAGGTACAAACAAACGACCATCTTTCACTTCCAGTTTGCCTGATACGTTTACATTGCCATATTCTACCTGTATCTTATTTTTCGGTACATCCAGCAGTATACGATATTCCCCCATCCATACCGTTGCTGCTTGTTTTTCCCGATCCCATATGATCTGGGCATTTTCGTCTACTGCCGTAAAGAACGTCCGCACTGGCAGCATCACATAACCATCTTTCAGATAGATTTCCGTATCCAAAGTCTGCAAAACATCGTCTTCGTAGAAATTCTTCGTGCCAACTTCCGCCCGGTAGGTGTGCGTTACCTGTTCCACTTCAGCCATATCCCCATATACAGGTACTGTCCCCATCAGCAAAGCACTGCTGAGCAAAATACAAATTCCCTTTTTCATACAAGGCCCCCCTAATCATTTCATCAACGGATTTGCGATGATCCCCCATTCTTCGTCACGGGAGCCATCTGATTTCTCTACCAAATGTTTTACCACGGCATAACCATCCTTGAAGGATTCTGCCTTCGTAAAAGATGGCGTAACAATTATTTTTCCCGTTTCGTCAGCATAGCCCACCATTTTCCGTGTATTGTCATACGCTGGCGCAAGCCCCTCTGACAGTTCTTTTTCCAAACGGAAAACAGCATCGGAAATGGCTCCATTTTTATCATAATTTTGAATCACATGGGTATGGTCTGTGCCAGCAACTCCCTCTACAATATATTCCACTTGCATCAATTGGTCATTTCCTTCTGCGGATGCACTGCCTCCTTTCACTTCTGTAATTTTCCGCAATTTCTTTCCAGCATCGTCAATGATCCAGACCTCATTATCTTCTCCTGTAACGGCAAATGCTGTTCCGTTGACAAAATTACTTGCTGATTTATATACCGGCGAAATCACAAATTCCCCCCAATGATTTACAAATCCTACACCTTCAGAAGTCCGCACCATTGCCAATCCTTCCAGGAAACTACCACAAGCATTATAAATCGGTTCCACAACAAATTTTCCATTTTTGTCAACAAATCCCCATTTTTTCTGCTCCAATTTTCCCTGACTGACTGCTGCAACACCTTCTGAAAATGGTTCTGCCTTTGTAAATTGCAGAGGAATTTGGAGATTTCCTTTTACATCCACATAACCATACAGGTATTCCCCATTGACCATATCACCAACAACTGCCATTCCTTCGGAATAATCCAGAATTCTGTCATAAGGCAGGGTAAACACGGTCTTGCCTGTCTGGTCTACCACATATTTCTCACGAAGATCTGCGCTGGTCACATAAAACAGATTTTCTCCCAGATATTCCAACTGGAAAACACTATGCGCCGGAAAATCGATCAATACCTTTCCTGTGCTGTCGATTACATCATAATCGCATTCCTGCCCTGCGGTGATAACACCTACCGGAACATCTTTTCCATATTTCAGCGCAATAAAATATCCATCACCTGCATTCTCAATAAAATCATACTGTTCTGTCATTTCCATGGCATAGCTTGGTGCCTGTCCTTCCCCAGACAGTATCAATTCCCGCACATCTTTCTGTTCTGTAACTTTGCTTTCCTTGATTTTGACAACTGCTTCCTGCTCTGCGCTGTTCCAGACAATGTCTTCATCTGTTAATGGATAATTGCAAGCGTTGAGGATATGTCTCCAATTCCGCAGAGGCACAAACAAACGCCCATCTTTTGTTTCCATTTTCCCTGATACAGGAAGCACTTTTCCATTGACTTGGATTTCATTTTGATCCACATTCATGGTAATGATATTGGGCCCCTGCATAACAGAAGCGATTCGTTTTTCCCTGTTCCAATCAATGATGGTCTGATCCCCCATGGCTGTAAAAAACGCTCGCACCGGCAGCATCACATAACCATCTTTCAGGTAAATTTCCGTATCCAAAGTCTGCAATACATCATCCTTATAGAAATTCTTCGTGCCAACTTCCGCACGATAGGTATGTGTCACCTGTTCCACTTCAGGCACATTCCCATATACAGGTGCTGTTCCCATAAGCATGGCACTGCTCAGCAAAATACATAACCCTTTTTTCATACAAAATCCCCCTTTTTTGCCCTGTCTATTTACTTCTAAACTCAGTATAGCAGAAACCCATTTTTTGTCTGCTGTTTTAAGAAATCTGTACACATTTTGATACATTCGTGTAACATTTGTAATCTGTTTGCAACAAAAGAAGAATGGAGAAAAGCAACTTCCCCTTAAGAAATCACTAATTTTTCTTTTCCTTCATTTCTTAAGGGGAATTGCGGCGGCCGTCTTCAGAAGAAAACATTTCAAATAAAATTTCAGCTTTCTTTGTTTTCTTATGAAGATGCCCCTAAGCTCCATTCTTTTTAATACATATTATTTAAGCATACTGACGGAACAGTTTTGCCATCTTATACAGGTAAACCAGCTGCACAATGGCAATCACAAAAGTACCAATGGCAAATGCCAAAATGAGGAGTGCTGCCAACAAGAAGGAAATCAAGACAACCAACGCACTCACAATCATCCCCGCAATGACCACACAATACCATTTCCACAGTGTCAGCCACTTTTGAGAGAACTCCAGATCAAAGTCCCGCAGCACTGCCGCATGGCTATGGAATTCATAATATTTCGCTACCAGTCCCAAAATCAGTGTCGGCAGACCAATGACAAGAACCATCAATGGATTTTCCACCTGAACGACTTCCAATGCCATGGATAACACCGCAGCTAAAATGCTGAAGATACCCGCCATACGATATTTTTCTTCCACCTCTTTCATGGGCATCAGGATCACGCCATACAAAATCCCTACAACCATGGACAAGATGGTTCCAAAAATATAAACACCTGACTCCTTGCCAAAGAGATTTTCATTCCCCAAAATGCCTGCGATGGCGCTGGGAATGATGAGCCAGAACAAAATCCACAGCCATTTTCCCAGAATTTCCGCATGCTCTTTCTTCTCAGATTCCTTTGCCAGAATATTTCCATCCTTTAGAATATCCGGCATTTGCTCATTGTTTGTCCAGGTACCCTGATTCTTTTCATCATATCTTTCGTCCATAAATATCCCCCTTTTCATCTATGCCTGTTCCAATAACAAACTGCTGATTGTATTCCAGCCCCTTTCTGATTTTGGTTTTCTATATTCTACAATAGATTTCATTTTTTGTATATAGCATACAATTCCTTTTGGGTTTTCTTAAAAAAATAGTAACATTTTGTTCTTTTGTTGTTTTTCCTATCAAAAGGTGCTAAACTTTACTGTAATCATAACGTGAAATCGAAAGCATATGGGAAGGGGGCATCTCTTTGCGTTTATTAAACAAAGGCGGTCTTTTGGTTGTTCTTCTTGTAGGTGTGATTTACTTATTTTTAAAGTCCAGCCAGCCTGATATGATTTGGAAAGAACTTTCAGATACAGACAGGCAGGAAGTAACCAGCCTTTTGGCAGAAACCAAACCGGAAGAAATGTATTTTCCCACCACCATGCCGGAAGAAATGAATCTGGATCACGCAGAAGCCAGAACGGAAAATGACACTGTTACGGTAGAATGCTATTTTCAAAAATTTATTTCTGGACGAAACAAAAGACATGACTTCTCTCCACCAAAAATAGAGACGGAATCCCTTTGGTTCCTTCAGTCCAATGATGCCGCATACATTGCAAAACAAAGTGGTATGGAAGAAGGACAGACCTTACAGGAAGGCACTTACCAATTCCAGAAAAGCCAGCTTGGAAACACATTATGCTGGAAACAGGGAAACCTGACCTGTATCCTTCGTGGAGAGATGCAGGAACAAGATATGAAAAAGATTGCCGAATCTATGCAGCCAGTATAAATGCAAAGGCTTTTCAGAAAACAAAGATAGCCGGAATTCTTACAAAGGATTCCGGCTTTTTTATCCTAGATTATTTGTTTTGCATTATGCCAGCTGTAAAAACTGGCGCAGTTCCTGCTGCAAATCTTCTGTTTTATACCCCATATCATAAACCATGTAAGAGGTATCTGTCAGATTCATATACTGAATCAAATTGTCATAGAGCAAACGTGTCATATCGTCACTGTCGAAATCAATCATTTTCTGCGCCACTGCTTTATTGGGTGCCATTTCCTCAATGGATGATGTATAACCACTGCCATCTTTTGCCCAATGGATTTCTTCCAGCTTCCATTCTCCCTGTTCTTTCACAAAATCCAGACGAGCAGGCACCCGGGAACCACCTTCATTGAGCAGGCAATATCCCTGGTTTCCTACACGGTTCATGCGGTATCTGTCATCGCCTACCACACAGCATACCTGCAACGTATCCTCTGTTTCCGCTACATCCAGAATCAGCGGCGCAAATACTACCAATTCATGTCCGTTCAATGTATCTTCTTTCTTATAAGCAGAGAGGGCTTTATATACTGCCTGCACTGCCGTTTCTTTGGATGTTACCCGAGAACGGGCTGCTTCTTTGGATAAAGACAGGTATTCCGCTTCTGGCATCTCAGCATATTCCTGTTCCAAACCTTTATAAAAAGGCACTGTATACTGAGAATCCAGCGCACAGTAAACCTGATACCATTCTTCCGGCGTTTCATCAAAACTTACGCCATCTCTTCTGCTGCCATAAGCCAATTCATCTGCCGCCAGCATCGTGACATAGCTTTCTGTATCTGTACCACCGGGCATTTGCATCAAGCAGTAGATTAGCGCATCATCTTTCAATGCCACAAGCTGTGCAAACGCTTCTGACTGCCGTATCTGATCTGCCCATGCTGCAAAATCCCCCTGTAAAGGCATCTCTGCGCTGATGTTCTGCACCAGCTCCATGGCTGTCTGATAATTTTCCACCCAGTTTTCGCGACCTGCTGTTTCCAGCGTTTCTGTAAATGGGCAGTCAAAAAGGATATTCAGTTCTTCCACAAAGGCAGCAAATGTATCAAAATCCGATGTAAAGGAGCGGAGGTCTATATCACCATAATATTTTTCCGCCATCTGTCTGTCAAAATGGAACGTCACGCTTTCCGTTGTAGGGGTATCGTGTATTTTATATTCCAGAAAGTCCGCATTATCCACCAACGCTAAGAACAGATAGGCATTTCGTTCCAGCTGATCTGTATTAGAAAGCAAAGCCTGTTTTCCCGCTTCCGTAGTGGCTTCTGTAAACATCAAATGCTGTTTTGCGCCAAAAGGACTGCCTTCGTCTGTAAAAAGTTCCATGCCCTCTTCATGATATGTCAACCCATTGGGCAATGGCAACAGCCCCAGTATTTTTCCTACATCAGAGGCACCGCCGATGTAAGGCGTTCTAGCATCATACAATTCCCGTATCAAATCCGTCTGCACGGCTTCTGTGGTCTGCTGCGATTCCACAGGCGTACAACCCACAAAGGTAAAACAGAATATCACCGCTGCTGTTACCAAAAAAGACATCATTCGTCCTTTCTTCTTTTGCTGCATATCCACAATCGCCTCCAATCTTTTTTCCAGTGTTTTTCGGTTCTCCACAAAAGCCGTGGACAGTCTGGCTCTTTTCCGATTTCCTTCTCGAATACTGTTTAAAATGGCCATACTGTACGCCTTGCGTGCCTGCAAATCCGCTCCATCCACCACTTTTGCATCACATTCCAGCTCTGTGCTCCATTCCAGTTGGTCAATAAGCCAATACATGAGGGGATTAAACCAGTGCATTGCCTGTACCACCAGAAAAACCCATCTACCCAACATATCACCATTATCGCAATGGTACAGCTCATGACGCAGTACCCATTTCATTTCTTCCAGATCTCTATCTTGGGTATCCACATATATGGTCTTGCGGAACAATCCCACACAAATGGAACTGGGCAGACCTCTATGGCAGTAAATCCGCGGCTTTCGAATCAGAATGGGCATTTCTTTATGGAGCTGCTGATAACTCTCCAGCAATGCGGGATCGGTAATCTTTTCCCGACCTTTGTGGAGATACCACTGCATCCGCCCATACTGCATCAAATGAAACAACAGGAACAACGCCATACCCACTGCCCAAATCTGATACAATTCCGGAAGTGTCTGTTTCTCCGGCTTTGCTGTTGGCACCGGTGTTTCTGTTGTCTGCTGCTGGCTTTGTGTCTGCATGACAAGACTTTCCTGCCCTTGGGCAAGATTTTCTCCTGACGCAGGTGCTTCAGCAGGCATCTCTTCCCTTGGCGCTGAGCTCACCTCTACTTCATGGGAAAGTAATACATCCGGCCCAGGAATCTGCCAGTAAGCGTTGCCGCTGTATGCAGTCATGGACATAATCAGAAGCCCCATCATGATTCTCATACAATTCAGATAGCATTTCACACTGTATCGCCGCAGGAGAAAAGGACGCAGCAACATCAGGAGCAAAATGGTGATGATCCAAGGCAGTGTCACCTGCCAGACAGCGTCAAAACATCTACGCAGCACCACAGGTGCCCATTGTATCATGGTTTCCCACAACATACTCAAGCACCTCCTGTTTTCTCCTCAATAAACTTCGCCAAGTCATCTAAATCCGCATCGGAAATGGTGTGACTGCGATACAAAGACGCCACCAGTTTTGTCAAAGAGTTGGCATTGACTTTCCGCAAAAACAAACTGTTTTCAAAAGCCAGATAGTCCTCTTCTTTCACAGTGATTTCGTAATAGCGATTTTTTCCTTCTTTATAACTGGAAAGAAATCCACGGTCAATGAGCCGATTCAAAAGTGTCTGAAGGGCCGACACATTCCAAGGACGGCTCAAGTCCAACTTTTCTTTGATTTCCGAAGTGGAAAGAACTCTGTTTTCCTGCCAGATCACCTGCATGATCTCCAATTCCGTATCAGGAAGTTTTTGCATAAGACTCCCTCCTTTCAACTCCTACACTTGTATGTTTTACTATATCATACACTTGTAGGAATTGAGTGTCAAGTCCTTTTCCCCTCAGAAAAACCAATTTTCCAGATTCCTTTTTCCCTCTTACAACACCTCAAAGGGGAGATTTTTCCGCAAAGGACGCCCCATCCCTTGACAAATCCGCCGTTTATGATATGCTGAATAGGTATGAAATATCAAGGAGAAATGAGGGGTTTTCATGAGTAAAACATATATTCCTGCAGGCTATCAGTCTGTACTTACTTTATATGAAACACAAAACGCAATCGGTCTGATCCACCAGACTTTTGAAGAACATCTGTCTCAGACACTGAATCTGAAACGCGTATCCGCGCCTTTGTTCGTTGATCCTTCCACAGGACTGAACGACAACCTCAACGGCGTAGAACGTCCCGTAAGCTTTGAAGTGCCTGCTACCGGCGTAACTGCTGAAGTAGTACACTCTCTGGCAAAATGGAAAAGAATGGCTCTTTACCGCTACGACTTCCGTCCCGGCAAAGGTCTGTATACCAATATGAATGCGATTCGCCGTGATGAAACCCTGGATAATCTCCATTCTATTTATGTTGACCAGTGGGATTGGGAAAAAGTCATCACACCGGAAAAACGCAATATTCAGGAATTGAAATTCACTGTACAGGGCATTGTGATCTGCATCTGCGACACACTGGAAGTGCTGAAGAAAAAATATCCTCGCATCAAAACAGAGCTGTGCAGAGAAGTTACATTTATCACTTCTCAGGAATTGGAAGACAGATATCCTGACCTGACACCAAAGGAAAGAGAAAACGCCATTGTAAAAGAATACAAAACTGTATTCATCATGCAGATTGGCGATGTACTTCGTTCCGGCGAACGCCATGACGGTCGTGCGCCTGACTATGACGACTGGCAGCTCAACGGCGATCTGCTGTTCTACAACCCTGTACTGGACAACGCACTGGAAATTTCCTCTATGGGTATTCGTGTAGACGCTGCATCTCTGGACAGACAGCTGACAAAAGCTGGCTGTGACGACAGACGTGCCCTGACATATCACAAAATGCTGCTGGAAGGCAAACTGCCCTGCACCATCGGTGGCGGTATCGGTCAGTCCCGTCTGTGCATGCTGCTGCTGGGTAAAGCCCACATCGGTGAAGTACAGTCCTCTATCTGGGATCAGGAAACATTTGATGTCTGCAACGCAGCCGGCGTAACACTGCTGTAAGGCAAATTTTATGAAAATCAAAATGGCACTGCCGCAAAAAGGCAGTGCCATTTTTTATGTTTTGGATACTTTTGCAAAATATGCCCGATTATATGCCACAGCGCCGTCCTCCGGCTTGAATACTGCCGCCATTTCGTTATAGGAAACGGCTTTTTCCCGCCGTCCCAAGCGGTCATAGCAGACACAGAGCTGGATACAGGGCAGATACCCATAACAATCCTCTCGGATAAATCCGCCGCCATTTTTCCGTTTTTCCACCCGCAAAGCCGTTTCATACCAGAAAATTGCCTCTCTCCACGCCTGTCTGTCGAAATAATATCGCCCCAGATCACAGCATGTTTCCGCCCGAGGCAAATCCAGTGTAAAACTGTAAAACAATGCTTCCAGCTGCTCCTGTGGTTTTTGCAGATGTCCATAGCAAATGGCCATCTGCCGACAAGCTTCCAGTTTATTTTCCAGCCATGCCCCTTCCCTGCCCATGAACACACGAAATTCGTCTATGGCCTCTCCATATCGTCCATGATAATATAATTCTCTGGCATAATAAAATTGCTCTCTGGGACTGAATACACAGCCTTCTGCACGCATCTTTTCGTAAATCAGCAAATTGCGGTCTGTGTCATATGCTTTTTCCTTTCGATGTTCCACATGAATGTCCTCGTGGATGATATTTCCATAAGGGGTAATGACTTCATGTACCCGTCCTTCCCATAAAGGACGTCCTATGTTTTTCACAATCCTCTCCCGAAAATAAGAAAACGTCGCCTTTCCGCCTGCGTCAAAAGCCACATCATAAGGCATCATCACCACGTCGGCTTTCGTTTCCTCCAATTTTTCTTTCAGCGCTACGATTTTTTTCTGTTCCGACTCCGGCACCACATCATCCGCATCCAGCCACATACAATAATCCTTCGTGGCTTTGGAAAAGGAAAAATTTCTCGCTGCCGCAAAGTCAGCACACCACTGAAAATCACAAACCACATCCGCATATTTTTCCGCAATTTCTTTTGTCCTGTCCACAGAGCCCGTATCTACCACAACGATTTCATCGGCAAAACCTTTTGCGCATTGCATACATCGCTCCAAGGTCAATTCTTCGTCTTTTACAATCATACATAGGCTAATGGTTGCCATCCGATCCCTCCACAAACCAACCTGATTCATGTTATGCCATTGGGACAGCAAATTTGCCTGTATCACCAATAAAAAAAGTGGGGATGGATTAGGGGCATCTTCATAAGAAAACAAAGAAAGCTAAAATCCTTATCATGACAAAGGATTTTAGCTTTCTTATTTTATGAAAATTTTATTTGTTATGTTTTCTTGTGAAGACAGCCGTCGCAATTCCCCTTAAGAAATCAAGGAAAAGAAAAATCAATGTTTTCTTAAGGTGAAGTTGCTTTTCCATGCCCACTTTCTTGTTAATCTCGTGTCTGCATCACAAACAGATACCCTTTTCGGATTTTCACTTTCGCTTCAGTGCCTGTCATGACGTTGCTGACAGCCACCAATTTATCATCCAGTGCCAGATCATAATCCACCAGCGGATATTCCAGACCTTCCAGTGTCACACCTTCCACCTGCATACTCAAAGGAATGGTAGATACCAAATCTCCTGCTTTGCCATAGAGGGTGACTTCTTTATCAATGAGTTCCACACAGTTTTTCTCATTGACCAGAATCCCACGTATGCCTTTTTTCAGCAGATACAGCAGCAGGTGAGCATTGGCAAGGGTATGGTCGAAACGGTCGCCAATACCGCCAATGAGCACCAATTCTGTTGCTCCCAGCTCTAAGGCCAGAAGCATGCCAAGCTGCATATCTGTTTCATTTTTGTGGGTAGGAAACTGACGAATGGAAATGCCCATATTCCGATATTCTTCCAGCACTTCCGGGCGCACAGAGTCAAAATCTCCCACGATGTAATCCGGTGTAATCCCAAGGGCTTTTGCATGGTGCATGCCGCCGTCACAACAAATGATCCAATCCGCATTCTGCAAATATTTCTCGCAAAAACTGTAATCCGTTATGGCTGCCCCTGCAAACAATACTGCTTTCATTCTGCCTCATACTCCTTGAAAATTTCCATAAAGCCTTTTGCCGCACCAGCAATATCTTCTTTGCCAAACACAGCGGAGCCTGCAACAATGACATTGGCGCCTGCATCCAACACTTCTCTCACGTTATCCAGCGTGATGCCGCCGTCTACCTGAATGTCATAAGAAAGGCCCAATTCTTTTTTCCATGCTGCCAGCTGAGCAATCTTAGGCACCTGATCTGCCATAAATTTCTGGCCGCCAAAACCGGGTTCTACGGTCATAACCAGTACCATATCCACATCTTTCAGGAAAGGTTTGATGGTTTCCACAGGTGTTTTGGGCTTGATGGTGATACCCACTTTCGCGCCTGTTTCTTTGATCTTCGCAATACAGCTCGCAGGGTCTTTGGTCGCTTCCACATGGAAATTGATGATGTCAGCACCCGCTTTGCGGAACTGTTCCACATAACGCTCCGGGTCTACGATCATCAGATGGGCGTCAAAAACCATATTGCTGGCTTTGCGAATCCCCTGAATCACAGGAATCCCAAAAGAAATATTGGGTACGAACACACCATCCATTACATCCAGATGGATGTAAGGTACCCCTGCCTGTTCCACAATCGCCAGCTGTTCGCCTACCTTTGTGAAATCAATGGACAGCATAGAAGGGGACAAATAAATAGCCATTTCAGTTTCTCCTTTCGTTTTCCAGTTCCTCATAAAGCATTTTGTATCTTTCATATCTGCGGCTGTCAATGGCTTCGCCGATCTGTTCCTTTATGGCGCAGTCCGGCTCATTGATATGCACGCAGCCGTTGTAATAGCATTTGTGCAGAAAAGGCTGAAATTCCCGGAAATAATACTGCAGTTTATCTGACGGGATATGGTTCAGGAACAGAGAGGTAAAACCGGGAGAATCCACGATATAACTCTGTTCTGTAATACGAATCAGCTCTGCGTGACGGGTGGTATGACGACCACGCTGTATTTTCTCACTGATTTCCCCTGTATTCAGCTCTAAACCGGGGAAAGCGGCGTTGATGAGGCTGCTTTTGCCTACGCCGGAAGGGCCTGCGAATACGGAAATTTTATTTTCCAATGCTTTCCGCAGTTCCTCGATGCCAATGCCCTTTTCCGCACTGGTGCAGATGACAGGATAGCCTGCCGCTCTGTAAAGAGCAGCAGCATCCTCATATTTGTTTTGTTTATCTCTGTCGATCTTATTGATGACGATGACAATATCCAATTCCTGTTCTTCTGCCAGCAGCAAAAATCTATCCAGCAGATCCAGATTCATATTAGGGCTTTTTGCCGCAAAGACAATGACCGCCTGATCGATATTGGAAACTCTGGGACGGATCAGCTCATTTCTTCTGGGCAGGATCACATCCAGACTTCCCTTTTTGTTGGCTTCATCCAGCACGGAAATCTGTACAGAATCTCCAACGGTGGGGCGAATGCCTTCCTTACGGAAAATCCCTCTGGCACGGCATTCATAGATGCCTTCCACGGTATCGATATAATAGAATCCGCCGATTCCTTTCAAAATCACTCCATCCAGCATATTTTACTCCTTATTCTCAGAAGGTTACGTTTTCAGACAATGTTGTCTGTCCATCCACTGTACCGGTGACTGTACCGCTGCCAGTACCTGTTACGGCAATACTGAAGGGGAAGTCAGACAAATTTCTGGTTTCATCGATGACCGTTGTTGTTCCATCAGCATCTGTTTTCACTACTTTGACATGAACCGTATCACCAGCGCCTTCCGGTGCTGTAATGGTGAAGTACTGGGTGCTGGTGCTGTTGGAATCAGCAGGTTGACCGCTGCCGCCTTCTCTGGGTGGTTCTTCTTCCTGCGGTTCTTCCTGCACAGGCGCGCCTTTACTGATAGCCAGATTTACAACGCTGCCGCTGGGTACTTCAGAGTTTGGTGTCAATGTCTGGGTGATAACTCTGCCTTCTGCTACTGTATCGCTTTCCAGATAAGAAATTTTGCCTACTGTCAGACCAACTGCTTCCAGACTCTGTACCGCACTGCTTTCTGTATCGCCCTGTACATCAGGTACCACTACATTGCCGCCTTCTTCGGGCTTGCAGACAGTCAGTGTGATATGGGTATGGGCATCAATCTTTGTGCCTTCTTCCGGATTCTGAGAAATAACATGACCGGGTTTTACATCTTCGCTTTCTTCATAAACAATATCCGGTGAAGTGCCAACCAGTTTGGTGATGGCTTTGATCGCATCACTTTCAGACTTGTTCAACACATCCGGCATTTCCTGTTCTTTCAAACCAAGGCTGACTTTGACACCAATCTTCGTATTGCCTGCTACCATGGTTTCAGGGTCTACATTCTGCCAGAAGATCATACCTTCATCATAATAATTGCTGTAATCCTCGCCTTCTTTTACCAGTTTCAGACCAAGTTTTTTCGCTTCTGCTTCTGCTTCTTCATAAGTCATACCGATAAACTGAGGTGTTTCGATATTCTTTTCGCCGCTGCCGAAGCCCTTGAAGCCGCCCAGCACACGCAGACCAACAGAACTGATAATCACAATCAGCACAATGGCTGTAACGATGGCTGCCGCGATAACACGACGTTCTGCCTTACGATCCCGTTCATTGTCGTATTCCTCTTCTTTCCGTGGATTACGGCGTTTCCGTTCGGGACGTCTGCTTTTCTTCACTTCTTCCACCGCCATGTATTCGCCTTCGTAATTATCGTCTTTGGAAATTTTCAGGCGTTTGCCATATTTTTCAAAGCTTACCAGCGGTGTGTTCACATCGCCTTCTACCTGAGGTTCTTCTGCTGCCGATGCTTCTTCATTCTTCCTGAAACGAATCAGATCAATTTCGCTCTCATCCGCTTTCCGTGTCGCATCTTCTACGTTTTCCATGGCAGGGATATTTTCCCGGAAATGAGAACCGCTTTCTGCCCGTCTATGAACCAGAGGACTTTCCGCTGTGACAGCTTCATCCTCCATTTTGCGGATTCTAGCGCGTTCTGCTTCTGCTCTTTCCTTGGCTTCCCGCAGTTCTTTTGTCGCTTCTGCCCGTCTGCTCATACGGATACCTGTGGCAGCTCCAGCAGCTGCGCCTGCCGCACCTGCCACTGCTGCGTGGCTTCTTTCTTTGGCTTCTGCCTGACGTTCCTGTTCAGCATGAACAGCCACTTCTGTTCTGGCACGCATCAAGTCTGCCAACATCAGATCAATGCTCGCATAACGTTCATCGGCTTTTTTCATAGTCGCTTTTTTGATGATGCCTTCCAAGGAAGGTGTGCAGTTGGGGTTATACTGACGGATGTCCGGCAGTTCCTCATTGATATGTTTCAGCGCAATGGAAACGGAATTGTTTCCCTGGAAAGGCAGTACACCTGTAATCATTTCAAACATGGTAATGCCCAGAGAGTAAATGTCACTCTTTTCATCCACATAGCCGCCTCTGGCTTGTTCTGGAGAAAAATAATGTACAGATCCTGCTGCATTGGCTGTGGTTGTCATGGTTGTGGCACGGGCAGCACGGGCAATGCCGAAGTCTGTTACCTTTACCACACCGTCTGTCCCCACCAGAATGTTCTGGGGCTTGATGTCCCTATGTACGATATGGGCTTTGTGTGCCTGAGAAAGGGCAGACGCAATCTGAATGGCTACATTAATGGTGGAACGGGAATCGAAAGGCGCTTTCTTCCGAATGGCTGTTTTCAGCGTATCCCCATGAATGTATTCCATAACGATATAGTTGATCTCCCCATCCTCGCCAACATCATACACACGGACAATGTTGGGGTGAGAAAGTCTTGCGGCAGAACACGCTTCCGAACGGAACCGTTCGATAAATTCCTCGTCACCGATAAATTCTTCCCGCAAAACCTTAATGGTCACATAACGATCCAGTTTTTTATCTTTGCCGCGGTAAACCACCGCCATGCCCCCTGAACCGATTTTCTCTATGATTTCGTATCTGTCCCCAAGGACAGAACCCGGATTCAATAACATCAGTCGTTACCTCCTAAATTTCTATCAAAATGAGGGATATATTGTCATAACCGCCTCGCAGATTTGCTGTTTCCACTAATTTTTCAGCTTTCCTTTTCACGGATTCTTTCTGCCGCAGCATCTGAGCCATCTCCTCATCAGAAAGCATGCCCGAAAGACCGTCTGTGCAGAGCAGGAGCAAATCTCCTTTCTCCACAGGCACGATGGTCATATCCGTTTCTACTGTGTCTTTGATACCGACAGCCCTGGTGATGATATTGCGCTTTGGATGCACCGCTGCTTCTTCTTTGGTGATGGTTCCTAATTTCACCAGTTCCATCACATAAGAATGGTCAGTGGTCAGAGGATTCAAAATCTCTTTCTGCATCAAATACGCGCGGCTGTCACCAACATGGGCTACATAGACTTTTCCGTTATCCACTACGGCTGCAACCATAGTGGTTCCCATTTCCGCAAATTCCAGGGCGGAATTGGACTGATCGAATACGGATTTGTTAGCCGCCTGAAAAGCGCCTGTGAGCAAATCCGGAATTTCCTGTATTTCTTTATGTTCCGCCACATAATCCACGAAGGCTTCAATGGCGCCATTGCTCGCTACTTCGCCGGCATTGCATCCCCCCATACCGTCTGCGACGATATACAAATGCTGCAGCGGTGCATCTTCTTCCGCTAAATAATAAGCATCTTCGTTATTTTTACGGCATCTTCCGATGTCGCTGATTCCGACTGCCTTCACGTTTTCCACCTCCTAAGGCTTTTTCCCCGTCTAAAGCCGTCTGATTTTTTATTTCTGCATATATCTTCTTCTCAGCTGTCCACAGGCTGCGTCAATATCGCTGCCCAATCTTCTGCGAATGGTGGTTTCCACACCATTTTCCTGAAGCAAATGAGCAAAACGCTGCACACGGTCTGCGGAACTCTTTGTAAATTTTCTTTCTTTTACCGGATTCATGGGAATCAGGTTCACATGACAAAGGGTATGGCGCAGTTTGTCCGCCAATTCTCTGGCACAGGCATCGCTGTCATTAACCCCCTGCATCATGGCATACTCAAATGTGATCCGCCGTTTTGTGTGGTTTGCGTAATCCACGCATGCGGCAAGGAGTTTTTCCATGGGATTCGCCTTTGCCACAGGCATGATTTCTCTGCGGATTTCATCATTGGGCGCATGAAGGGAAACTGCCAATGTGATCTGTAAGTTTTCCTCTGCCAAACGATACATTTTTTCAATAAGTCCGCAGGTAGAAAGGGTGATATGACGCTGCCCCATATTCTGCCCTGCCGGGTCATTCAGCAAATGAATGAACCGCAGCACATTATCATAGTTATCCAGCGGTTCGCCGCTGCCCATGAGCACCACGCCGGAAATCCGCTGCCCCAAATCTTTCTGAATGGTATAGACCTGAGAAAGCATTTCCGCAGGTGTCAGGCTTCTTTCTACGCCGTCCAGTGTGGAAGCGCAGAATTTGCACCCCATTCGGCATCCTGCCTGTGTGGAAACACAAACAGTATTCCCATAATCATACTGCATCAAAACGCTTTCGATGATGGAGCCATTTTCCAACGCAAACAGGTATTTTCTGGTGCCATCTTCTTTGGAAAGGAGTCGTTCCACCATTTCCACACCGCCGATTTTTGCTTCCTGTTCTAATCTTTCCCGCAGTTTCTGAGAAAGATTCGTCATTTCGGCAAAAGTATCCACCTGTTTTTGATGGAGCCAGTCAAAAATCTGTTTGGCACGGAATTTCGGTTCACCCAATTCCCCCATGAACAGCTGCAATTCTTCCAGCGTCATGGATTTCACATCTGTTTTTGCCATAATTACATTCCTTTCTTCCGCAGGCGGGCGATGAAAAACCCGTCTGTATGATGGGACTGAGGGAAAAGGGTAATATAACCTTTTTCACCTTCCGCCGCCAGAGTTTCTGGCAAATACTGTCCCAAATCTTCTAATATATAGGATTCATGGTTCTGCAAAAACCATTCCACATTTTTTTCATTTTCCTTGCGGCTCAAAGTACAGGTGCTGTAAACCAGCACACCGCCGTCTTTGACGTATTTTGCCGCCTGTTCCAGAATCTGACGCTGGATGCCCACCAGTACGTCAATCTCACTGCCGTCTTTTTTCAAACGAATGTCCGGTTTCTTCCTCAGAAGTCCCAAACCGGAACAAGGCACATCTGCCAGCACGCGGTCATAAGCTCCAATGGCCGAAGTGTCTTCCACAGAAGCATCTCTAACGGATGTTTTCACAATGGAAATGCCAAGACGATGGGCACCATCAGCAATGAGTTCTGCTTTGTGTTCATAAATATCGCCGGCATGGATTTCGCCGCTGTTTTCCATGCGTTCCGCCATGGTGAATGTTTTCCCGCCGGGTGCCGCACAAAGGTCTAAAATCTTTTCGCCTTTCTGGGGGTCTAATACTGCCACTGCTGTCTGGGAGCTTTCATCCTGCACATGGAACAGACCTTCCTGAAATTCTGCCAGCCGTCCCAAATCTGCCGTTCTGCTCAAATGCAGTGCGTCTTTCCACAGACTGCCCTGCCGTACAGTGATGCCTTTTTCCTCCAGCTGTTTTGCCAGTGTTTCGGCATCTGTTTTCAGAGTATTGACCCGAATGGTCACATCAGGTGCTTCATTATCTGCCTGACAGAGTGCTTCTGTCTTTTCGTAGCCATAATACGCTACCCACATTTTCACCAGCCACAGGGGATGGGAATACACAACGCTGAGATATTCTGCCGTTCCTTTTTCTGGCAGTTTGATTTCTGTTTTTCCTCTGCCGATGGCACGAAGAACGCCATTGACAAAACCACTGAGGGATTTGTACCCTCTCGCCGTTGCCAGCTTCACCGCTTCATTACATGCCGCGTTATCAGGCACATCCATAAAAAGCATCTGATACACTGCTGTCCGCAGCACCGCCAACAGCCAAGGCTTGATTTTATTTAATTTTGTATTGGAAAACTGGTCGATGACATAGTCCACATAATAAATATTCCGCAGTGTGCCATTGACGATTTCTGTCACAAAAGCCCTGTCCTGCTGGGACATAGCTCCATTTTGCCGCAGTAGACGCCGCAGCGCCGTATTATTATATGCGCCTTCCGCCAAAATCTGTACCATAGCTTCCGCCGCAACTTCTCTGGGATTGATTTGGATCATTGGATTTCAAATTCCCTTCTGTCTTTTTTCCGTTGGTTTATCAACTTATTATTATACGGGATTTTTCGCCATACATCAATATTTTTCGCCATTTTCACGGTTTGTGCCGAAAAAACCCGCAAAAAATACAAAACGGATAAAACCCCGATAACCTGGATTTTATCCGTTTTTCTCATTTGTTATTATTCATCCCGTCTGCCGCCAAAAATGGCAATCAAACGAAGGAGCTGCAAAATTGCCACAGCTGCCGCCGCTACATAAGTCATGGCTGCCGCAGAAAGAACTTTTCTTGCGCCGCCAATTTCATCGGCATCCAGGAAATACTGGTCTTCCAGCATATGCAGTGCTCTGGAAGATGCATTAAATTCCACAGGCAGTGTCACAACGGTAAACAATACCGCCAGAGCATAAAACAAAATCCCCAATGTGATGAACATATTGGATGAACTGCCTCCAAAAAGCAGGCCAATGAGAATCAAAGGCCAAGCCAATGTAGAACCCAGATTGGACAAAGGTACCAGTGTGCTGCGCAGCACCAGGAACACATAACCTGTGTCATGCTGGATGGCATGCCCTGTTTCATGGGCAGCAATGCCAAGTGCCGCTACGCTTCTGCCGTCATAAACACCGGAAGAAAGACGCAGGGTCTTTGTTCTGGGGTCATAATGGTCTGTCAGATGACCTGCCACACGTTCAATACGTACATCGTGAATACCAGCCTGTATGAGCATCTGTGCCGCAACCTGTTCCCCAGTCAGCCCACGTCTGTTGGGCACACGGGAATATTTGTTATAGGTAGACGATACTTTTGCCTGTGCCAGACCGGCTAAGATCATGGCAATGATTAATAAAAAAACATATTCCATGTTATATCCATAAAAAAACATATGGTGCCATTCCTCCTTTTTCAGTTCCTAGAATCTAAAAATCTTACTGTAAAAGGATGCCCTCTTTCATTGCGTGTCCTCTCAGATATGCGTCTGTCATCATGCGTTTGCCGCCGCGTGCCTGCACTTCTGTAATCAGCAGACAACCGTCGCCGCATTTGACAACAAAGCCTTTTTTCACCACAGCCACAATTTCCCCATTGGCTGCGCTGTTGGCCTGCACATCAGAAAGGGATGCGCCGAAAATCTTCAAAACCTCTTCCTCATAAATGGTATATGCCGCCGGAACCGGATTCAATCCCCGAATGAGATTGATGATGTCCTGTCTGTTTTTGCTCCAGTCAATATGACCGGTTTCTTTTGTAATCATAGGTGCATATGTTGCCGCATCGTGATCCTGTGGAATCCGTTCCAGAGTACCGGCTTCCAGCTGATCCAGTGTATCCAGCAGCAGATTTGCGCCTGTCACTGCCATTTTGTCATGGATGGTAGCAAAAGTATCTTCGTCTGTGATTTCCACTTCCGCTTTCAGCAGCATATCGCCGCTGTCCAGACCTTTTGCCATATACATGGTGGTGATGCCTGTCACCTTTTCCCCATCAATGATAGACCACTGCATAGGTGCCGCACCACGGTACTTAGGCAGCAGAGAACCATGAACATTGATACAGCCGTATTTCGGCATTTCCAGAATGGGTTCAGACAGAATCTGTCCAAAAGCTGTTACAGCGATCAGATCCGGTTCATAAGAACGGAGCTGTTCCACAAATTCTGGTTCTTTCACTTTTTCTGGCTGCAAAACAGGAATACCATGTTCCAGCGCACAAGCTTTTACCGGTGTGGGCACCATCTTTTTCCCTCTGCCCTTGGGCTTATCGGGCTGTGTCACCACCAGCACCACTTCATGCTTTGTCAGCAGCGCTTCCAGAGAAGGCACCGCAAAATCGGGAGTCCCCATAAAAATTACGCGCATGGCAATTCCTCCTTATGCTTCGTCTTCGTCGGGCAGAGCCTTATCAATATATAATATCCCATCCAGGTGATCTAATTCATGACACAGAGCAACTGCCATCAATTCTTCCCCTTCCACGATGATTTTTTCACCGTCACGGTTCAGAGCTTCTACTTTTACATAAGCGGGACGATCCACACGTGCGCTTGCGCCGGGAACGCTCAGGCAGCCTTCGTAGTCGATCTGAGAACCTGTTGCTTCTACGATGACAGGGTTGATCAGTTCTACCAGACCATCGCCGATGTCGATAACAACAATGCGTTTCAAAACACCTACCTGAGGCGCAGCCAGACCAACGCCGTTTGCGTCATACATGGTTTCTGCCATGTCGTCCAGCAGTGTCAATGTATTGGGTGTGATTTCTTTGACAGGTTTGCAGATTTTACGCAAAACCTCGTCTGTACTGATTCTGATTTGTCTTTTTGCCATTTTTTATCCTCCTAAAAAGGCGCCTTGCGCCACCGATGTTCTATTGTTGTCTGCGAAACGATTCGCATTAGAGTATTTTATCATATTTCCTACCAAGTTACAAGATTTCACGCAAGGAAAGCAAGATGAAAGCGGATTTCCCGGCTCACATCTTTTTTCGTTTGCTCCACAGTATACAGGGCAAATGCTTTCAGCCGCTCCGCATCTGTTCCTTTGGCAAAAATCTGCCAGCGGAATTCTCCTCTGAACTTAGGCAAAGGTGCAGGCGCAGGGCCGACTACCGTACAGCCTGCCCGTTCGGCATAGTGATTCATGAAAGCTCCTAATCGCTGGGCAGCCAGTATCACTTCCTGCTCCATTTCTCCTGTGATGAGTACAGAAAAAATGTGAGAAAAAGGTGGATACTCCATTGCCTGCCGCAGGAGGATTTCCTCCTGATAAAATCCTTCATAATCCTGTGCCGCCGCCATACGGATGGCATGATTTTCCGGCTGATAAGTCTGAATAAATACCTGCCCTGGCAATTCTCCCCGTCCGGCTCTGCCAGCCGCCTGAGTAATAAGCTGGAAACAGTTCTCCGCAGCCTGATAGGTACCTAAATTCAAAGAAAGGTCTGCTGCTAGAATCCCCACCAATGTCACATTGGGAAAATCATGGCCTTTGGCAATCATTTGAGTACCAATGAGAATGTCCGCTTTTCCTTTTCCAAACAATTCTAAGATACGGGCGTGTCCATTTTTCCCTGTGGTGGTGTCCGCATCCATACGCAGAACACTTGCTTCCGGAAACAGCCGCCGGGTTTCCTCCTCAATTTTCTGGGTTCCTGTACCAAAGTAGCGAATATAATGGGAACCACAGGAGGGACATGTTTTGGGCACCGGCACTTCTTTGCCGCAGTAATGGCAGACCAATGCCTTATCCGACGCATGGTAAGTATAAGAAACGTTACAGGAAGGACAAGTCAGGGCTTCTCCGCATTTTCGGCAGGAAACAAATGTGGAATATCCCCGTCGGTTCAGGAACAGCATGGTCTGCTGCCCCTTTTCCAGATTTTCCCGGATTGCCTGCTGCAAAGGCAGTCCAAAGGCAGAACGATTGCCGTCCTCCAGTTCCTTCCGCATATCTGTCACAAATACCTCTGGCAGACGACTTCCCTTTGTCCGTTCTTTCAATTGCAGCAGCAAAAATTCTCCTGTCACTGCCCGATGATAACTGTCTATGTCAGGGGTGGCACTGCCCATGACCAGCAATGCTCCTGTCAATTCCGATAATTTTCTTGCCACTTCACGGGTATGATACTTGGGTGTTACATCGGAAATGTAACTACTTTCGTGACATTCATCCATGACAATCACCCCAAGATTGGAGAACGGCATAAACAATGCGGAACGTGGCCCAATGATGATAGAAATCTCTCCATCCCTCGCTTTCCGCCATTGATCCAATCGTTCTCCTAAAGAAAGGCGGCTATGGGTCACAGAAACTCGCTTGCCAAAACGGGAAATGAACCGCTCCATAATCTGCGGTGTCAGCGAAATTTCTGGCACCAGCACAATGGCCTGCTTTCCCTCCATGATGACATGCTCAATAAGCTGCATATAGATTTCTGTCTTGCCACTCCCTGTGACTCCATGAAGCAGTATGGGACGTTTCCCTTCCTTCTGTTCTTCTTCTCGCAAAAGGGCCAATGCCTGCGCCTGTTCCGGCGTGGGATAAAAAGGCTGGGTAGGTGTGTAATCCTCCAATTGAAACACATCCCGTTTTTCCTGTCTGCGCTGTTCCACCAAAACGCCCTTTTGCAAAAGGGTATGGATAGGAGAATCTGTCACAGAAGCTTTTTCCTTCAATTCTTCCACAGAAATGCTTTCTCCCGGGCAAATGGCGGAAAACACACGCAACTGACCAGCCAGACGCTTATCTTTTGCCGCTTTTTCTTTTGCTTCTGTGAGCAGTTCTATATTTTCTGTCAGGGAAACATATCGTTTTTCTTTTTTATAGGTACTGCGCGTGGTTTTCTGACGCAGACGTACAACCTTTTTTTCCTGTAAGCAGCGCAGGATATATTCCGTACGATTGCCGAAAACCTGCTCCAGTTCTCGCAGCGGAGCCGCACCGCCCTGCTCTGTCAGCACATCTGCCACCTGCTGTTCTTTTTCCGAAAGCTCTGCTGTCTGTTCCGTCAGTTCCACATACCAGACACTTTTGGTGCGGATGCCCGCCGGCATCACTGCCTGCAAACACTGGTTCAGCGTACAGAAATACTCTTTTTTCATCCATTTTGCCAATTCCAGTATGGGCGGCGTCAGGATGGGTCTGCCTTCATCCAGAATTTCCACAATTTCTTTGATCTTTCCAGCAGGCACTTCTGTTGTCTCCGTCAAGGCAATAACATAGCCTTCCCGTTTGGTATTGCGCTGCCCAAAGGGCACCATGACCCGCAGCCCCACACAGACTGCTTCTTCCCACTGCGCAGGCACTCTGTAATCAAAAACACGGTCTACCTCCGCATGATTGGCATCAATGATGACCTGTGCGTACATCTCGCACCTCCTTCCCATAAATGTCAGAAAAGCCGGAGATTTCGCTGTTCCTTTCGGCAACTTTATGAACCTCCGACTTTTTTCTTTGATGATTATACTTCTGTTTCTTCTGTTACAACAGTTTCTTCCACTGCTTCTTCTTCCGCAGGAACAACTTCTTCAGGATGTCCCTGACATACTTTGATTTTACCCTGATACAGTTCGTTGACTGCGATGGATACAGGTTTGTCAACTTTTGTGTTGCTTACCAGGGGATCTGCGTGGTCAACCAGCTGTCTAGCGCGTTTTGCCGCTGCAATAACGATAGTATAACGGCTGCCCAGTGTGATATCGTCTGTTTCCTGACTGATAACGTCCAATAAGTCTGTATAAGATGGTCTTAACATAATCAAATCTCTCCTTTGAATACCTTTTTGATCTCTTTATTTCTGCTGCATTTCATGGATTCTGCATGGACAATGTCCAAAATATCCTGTGTTGCCTGGGGAACAGTGTCATTGATGACTACATAATCATAGTCCTGTACAAATTCCATTTCTTCCAGTGCGCGGTGGATACGGCGGTTGATGGTTTCTTTATCCTCTGTGCCGCGGTTTGTCAGGCGTCTGCCCAGTTCTTCCAGATTAGGAGGAACCAGGAAAATCAATACCCCTTCGGGATACAATTTCTTCACCTGCAACGCGCCCTGCACTTCGATTTCCAGAATCACGTTCTGGCCTTTTTGCAGCTGTTCTGTTACATATGCTCTCGGTGTGCCATAGCAGTTGCCGCAGAATTCTGCCCATTCCAACAACTCCTGATTGGCAATCATTCTTTCAAATTCTTCCCTTGTGCGGAAGAAATAATGCACACCGTCCTGTTCATACTCTCTTGGGGCACGAGTGGTAGCGGAAATGGAAAGGGCAAAATCATCCTTTGCTTTCAGCTGTTCCACGATGGTGCCTTTGCCGGAACCGGATGGTCCCGATAAAATCAGCAATAATCCCTGTTTTTTCATGTTACACTCCCCTTTTGTTCTGCCGCAAGGCGTCCGCCAATGGTTTCGGGCATATTGGGCGAAAGCACCACATGTCCGTTATCCATGACAATGACGCATCTTGTTTTTCTGCCGTAAGTGGCGTCGATCAGATTCCCTTTTTCTTTTGCCTCCTGGATAATCCGCTTCACAGGGGCGGAATCGGGGCTGATGATGGCAATGACACGATTTGCGGAAACCACATTGCCATAGCCAATATTCAAAAACTGAATCCGTTCCATATGATCACTCCAGATTCTGAATCTGTTCTCTGATTTTTTCGATTTCGCTCTTGAGGGCGATGGTTGCCTTCACAATGCGAATATCATTTGCTTTGGAAGCGATGGTATTGGATTCTCTGTTCATTTCCTGTACCAGGAAATCCAGCTTTCTGCCTACCTGACCGCCGTTTTCCAGAATTTCTCTCAGCTGGATCAGATGGCTGTCCAGTCTGGTCAATTCTTCGTCGATGCAGCCTTTATCCGCGAAAATAGCCACTTCCATAGCCACACGCTGAGGATCTACATCTATGTTGTCCAGCAGTTCTTTCAGACGGTTATTGAGTTTTTCCCGATATTCCACTACCACCTGAGGAGCGTATACCTTTACTTCTTCCACCAGTTTGGCAATGTATTCGCCTTTTTTCAAGATGTCCTGTTTCAGGTTTTCCCCTTCCACACTGCGCATAGCAACAAAATTTGTTACTGCCGCATCCAGTGCGGGAGAGAGGGCTGCCCAGATTACATCTTCTTCCTTCTGTGCTTTTTCCACGGTGATAACATCGGGGAATTTAGCTGTCAGAGAAAGCAGGTCTGCGCCGTTGACACCCAGCAGGTTTTCCAGTTCACGCAGTTTTTCCGCATAAGCAGTTGCCAAGCCTGTGTTGAGCTTTACTTCCACATCGTCTGCGGAAAATGTTTCAAAACTGATGAACACATCGGTTTTGCCGCGGAACACATCCTGCATTACCCGTTTTTTGATCTTATCTTCCAGACTTGCCAGAGAACGGGGCAATTTGATAGTCATATCGTTATAACGGTGGTTGACAGATTTCATTTCCACCACAAATTTCCGGTCTTCTGCAATATGCTCGCCTCTGCCGTAGCCTGTCATGCTTCTTACATTCGCACTCATGTCTGTTCCTTTCTTTCTAATCTCATGTTTTCCGAACCATTTTGAACTGTTTCATTATACCCATTGTCAGGCAAAAGCGCAACAAAAAACGGGAATTGTATCCACTATTTTTAATCAAATTTTAATTTTTCTTTTCAAAAGCACGCCCTTTCCCACTTTTATCAAATATGCTATACTTAGTTGTTGACAAAACAAAAAGGAGGGATTGCTATGGCACTGGACGGTATCACCACCGCAGCCATCGTCACCGAACTGAAAGAGAAACTCATCGGCGGCAGAATCGACAAGGTACATCAGCCCCTTGCCGACGAAATCCGCTTTTCCGTGCGCGCCATCGGCGCCAATTATAAAGTGCTGGCTTCTGCCAATTCCGGTCATCCCCGGATGCACATCACCGAAAACACCAGAGAAAACCCCATGACAGCACCACTGTTCTGCATGGTACTGCGCAAACACATTGCCGGCGGCAAAATCATCGACATCTGCCAGCCAAACTTTGAGCGTATCATCATCATCAAAGTGGAGTCTGCCAACGAAATGGGCGACATGACTGTGAAAAACCTGATTCTGGAAATCATGGGCAAACACAGTAACCTGATTCTTACGGACGAAAACAACAAGATTCTGGATTCTATCAAGCGTGTTTCCCACGACAAAAGTTCTGTCCGGGAAGTTCTGCCGGGAAAAACCTATGTGTTCCCCCCTTCTCAGGATAAGAAAAACCCCATGGAACTGGAAGAAAGCAGCTTTTCCTCTCTGCTTCATGTGCAGGAAGGTCAGAAGATACAGGACTTCCTTTATAAGACCTATACCGGCATCAGCCCCATTATGGCGGCGGAAATCTGCCACGAAGCAAAACTAGATGCTTCCGATGCCTGCGAGCAGATGACCGCAGAAAAAGAACATGCCCTCTTTACCGCCTTTTCCAACACCATGGAACAGGTAAAAGCAGGCACTTTCTCCCCTGCCGTTTACTATCAGAAACCCGGCGGCAAAATTCTGGATTTTGGCGTACTGCCCATGACACAGTTTGACGGATTGTATGCGAAAGCATATCCCACAGTATCCGCCCTGCTGGAAGGGTTCTACACCGAACGTGACAACGCGGCGCATATCCGCCAGAAAGCACACGATACTCGCAGACTGGTCATGACCAACATCGAAAGATGTGTGAAAAAGAAAGATATCCAGCTGAAAACCCTACGGGATGTAGCGGGCAAGGATAAATGGAAACTGAAAGGCGAACTCATCACCGCCAATATTTACGCCATTCCTCCTAACGCTACTACATTCAAAACCGTGAATTTCTATGACGAAAATATGGCAGAAATTGAAATTGCTCTGGATCCAACCAAAACACCGGCGGAAAATGCACAGAAATATTTCAATAAATACAACAAAGCCAAACGTACACTGGCTGCCATGGAAATCCAGCAGAAACAGAATGACGAAGAACTGGCTTATCTGGAAAGTGTCCTGAACGCATTGGACACCGCCAAGGACGATGCCGATCTGGCGGAAATCCGCACAGAACTGGCAGAAAGCGGCTTCATCCGCAGACAGCCCCAGAAAAAAGGTCAGTCCAAGCCAAAGAAAGCAAAACCCATGCGCTACATTTCTTCTGATGGCTACGAAATTCTGGTGGGCAAAAGCAATCTGCAAAACGATGAACTGACACTGCGGACAGCAGAACCCACAGACATCTGGATGCACACCAAAGAAATCCCCGGCTCCCACGTCATCATCCGCACCAACGGCAAAGGCGAAGTTCCCATTCCCACACTGGAAGAAGCGGCAAATCTTGCTGCCTTTTACAGCAAAGCCAAAAACGGCAGTATGGTTCCTGTGGACTATACCCTGCGGAAAAACGTGAAAAAGCCCAATGGCGCAAAACCGGGCATGGTCATTTATCTGACCAACAAAACCATTTATATTACACCAGAAGAAGAAAAAGTCAACCAGATGGCAACTGAATAAAAAATAGGCAAACGCTCCCCAAAAAGAGGAGTGTTTGCCTTTGTTTTGAAAATTATAGGTATACAGTATTTTTATAGTGAGGTCATATTATGCAAAACGACATTTCCAAAGAATTTTCCCTTGGCGGATTGCTCCGTTTTACATTTCCCACCATCATTATGATGATGTTTGTGGCAACCTATATCATCGCAGACGGTATTTTCGTTTCCCGTTTTGTGGGGACGGCAGCCCTTTCCGCTATCAATATCGTGTATCCCCTCATCAATGTCATGTTGGGTGTGGGTATCATGCTGGGTACCGGCGGCAGTGCCATCATCGGCAGAGAACTGGGAGCAGGCAAAGAAGATCTGGCAAGACGGCATTTTACACTGCTGACACTCTTTGCTATCGCCATGGGGCTGATCCTTTCTCTGCTCTGCTTTGTATTCATCGAGCCCCTTTCCATTTTTCTGGGGGCTGACGAAGCCCTGTTGCCCTACTGCATCGACTACGGCAGAATCATGATGGCGTTCTATTCCATCTCCGTGGTACAGGTGCTCTTTCAGGTATTCTTTGTCACCGCAGGCAAACCGAAATTGGGACTCGTTCTCAACGTTGCCAGCGGCATCAGTAACATCGTTTTCGACTATGTATTCATCGTTTTGATGGATATGGGCATCAAAGGGGCTGCTTGGGGTACTGTCACCAGCTTCCTCATCGGTGGTATTCCGCCTCTGATCTATTTCCTGAAACCACGGGCTGTGCTGTACTTTGTAAAACCGGAATGGAACACACAGGTACTGCTCCATAGCATGAGCAACGGCGTCTCTGAACTGATTACCAATATTTCCTCTGGTGTCACCACATACCTGTTCAACAAAGTCATGATGCAGATGATGGGACAAGATGGCGTTGCGGCAATCACCATCATCCTTTACGCAAAGTTCCTCTTTGCATCCGCCTATATGGGTTTTTCCAATGGTGTGGCGCCGGTATTTAGTTACCAGTACGGCAGACGGAACCATGTCCAGCTGAAACGACTGTTCAAAATGTCCATGGGCATCATACTGGTTTCTTCAGCAGTCATCAGCGTGCTTTCGTTCCTGCTGGCAGAGCCAACCATACTGGTATTTACCCCCAGAGAAAGCTCCACATTCACCCTTACATTAGATGGGTATAAAATCTGCGCATGGAACTTCCTGTTCTGCGGCGTGAATATCTTCGCTTCGGCATTTTTCACTGCCCTTTCCAACGGGGTGCTTTCCGCACTGATTTCCTCCCTGCGCACCTTCGTTTGTGTCAGTGGATGTATCCTGTTCCTGCCCAAGTATCTTGACTTGCTGGGTGTATGGCTTGCCATTCCTGTGGCAGAGGTGCTGACCATTGTGGTAGCAATCATTCTGTTTGTGGGTGTAAGAAAAAAATATCAATACGCATAAAAAAGGGCTGTCTTCAGAAGAAGACAGATCTCGTAAAATCTATATAAAAAATAGCCGGAATCCTTAAAAATATAAAGGATTCCGGCTATTTTTGTTTTCTGATGGAGATGCCATTATCAATCCATCCTATTTTTTATACCTGATAGTCCTGATAAATTTTACCGAAAAAGTCATCCAATGCCTGTTTCATTTCCGCAAAGCCTTCAGGGTGTTTGGAATGCCCCATGGCATGAATTTCTTCGCCTTCTTTGCCATAAGCATGGAACACCCAGCTATCTCCGGCACAGATACATGTTTCGATGTCATAAAATCCATCCCATGCCGCTGCGTTCTGTTCTTCCAGCAGTTTTGCCAGTTCCACAGCCAATTCCTGGGCAGGTTCACAGCGCAGGCTGCGTTCTTCCCCATCGTAGAGGTCAATGCCTACGTTTACGCCTTTTTCATTGTCCATACGATACCAAGCCATGTATCCGTCATTTCTGCCATAGCGAAAAGAAAATGATTTGATTTCTTTCATTGCGCTTCCTCCTCCATGTAAAAAGAAAGGGCATCTCGTTTGGAGATACCCTCTTTTGGTTTATTTTGCGTATTCTACTGCTCTTGTTTCTCGAATCAAATTTACTTTGATCTGTCCCGGATATTCCAGTTCTTCCTCGATCTTCTTAGCAATGTCTCTTGCCAACAAGGTCATGCCGTCATCACTGACATCTTCCGGAACTATAACAATCCGCAATTCACGACCAGCCTGAATTGCGAAAGATTTTTCAACGCCTTTGAAATTATCCGCAATTTCTTCCAGCTTCTGCAAACGTTTGATGTAAGATTCCAGAGTTTCTCTTCTTGCACCGGGTCTTGCCGCAGAAATCGCGTCTGCCGCCTGTACCAGTACTGCAATGATGCTCTGGGGTTCCACGTCGCCATGATGGGCTTCCACCGCATTGATGACTGTGTGGTTTTCCTTGTAGCGTTTCAGCAGACCTACACCGATGCTGACATGAGAACCTTCCATTTCGTGATCCACGCTCTTGCCGATATCGTGGAGCAGACCAGCGCGTTTTGCCATATTTACATCAACGCCCAGTTCCGCAGCCATGAGCCCAGCCAGATGGGATACTTCAATGGAGTGTTTCAATACGTTCTGACCGTAGCTGGTTCTGTATTTGAGTTTGCCCAGCAGGCGAACCAGTTCGGGATGCAGCCCGTTGACACCTGTATCAAATGTTGCAGCTTCGCCTTCCTCACGAATGGTGACTTCCACTTCTTTCTTGGCTTTTTCCACCATTTCTTCAATACGGGAAGGATGCACACGCCCGTCCACAATGAGTTTTTCCAGTGCGATTCTGGCAATCTCTCTGCGGATAGGGTCGAAACCGGAAAGAATAACCGCTTCTGGTGTATCGTCAATGATCAGGTCAATGCCTGTCAGTGTTTCCAGCGCGCGGATGTTTCTGCCTTCACGACCGATGATACGGCCTTTCATTTCATCATTAGGCAACTGTACCACAGATACTGTGGTTTCTGCCACATGATCCACAGCACATCTCTGGATGGCATTGGCAACGATTTCTCTGGAGCGTTTGTCCGCTTCCATTTTTGCCTTGCTTTCGATTTCCTTGATCATCAGTGTCGCTTCATGCTTCACATCTGTTTCCACCATAGCCAGAATGTAATTCTTTGCTTCTTCGGTGGTCAGACCGGAAATACGTTCCAGCTCCTGCAGCTGTTTTTCACGCAGTTCTTTCGCTTCTTCTTTCTGTCTTTCCAGATCCTCCAGTTTTCTGGACATCTGTTCTTCCTTGCGTTCCAAAGACTCTGTCTTTCTGTCTAGAGCTTCTTCTTTCTGGAACAAACGTCTTTCATTTCTCTGCAGTTCGTTTCTTCTGTCACGAACTTCTTTTTCCAGTTCATTTTTTGTTCTGATACTGTCTTCTTTGGCCTCCAAGAGGATTTCTTTCTTTCTTGCCTCTGCATCTTTTACGGCCTCGTCCACGATTTTATTGGCACGGTCTTCCGCCACGCCTACCTTCGCTTCCGCGATGCGCTTTCTGTAAAAAATTCCGACAATCATCCCCAGAAGGAGTCCGATCACAGCACAGATAATACTTATCGGTTCTATGAAAAACACCTCCTTATTCAATTTTCAAAGTACATTTATGATTTCACATAGCCATAAGCAGTGCATAATACACCTTTTTTATTTTATAGCTTTTTTGCATATGTGTCAAGACAGTTTTCGTCTTTTTGCCGATGGCCTCTCGTGAAAAAAGCCGAAAAACGCAGGTTTTTCCTTTTATTTCTTGCCAGAATTGCATGAAAAATCACGAATTTTGTACATGCTTTGTTTCCATCCGCAGTATTTCATATTCACCAAAAGCGGCGTGGTCAACACTTTCTGTCAGCACTTCCCCGCCGTAAATGCGCGCCATTTCCTCTGCAAAACCATTGGAAAGGTACACCTGAAGCAGTCTGGCATCGGCTTTTACCAAAACCTTCCGACAGATGGTTCCCGCAAAAATGGTTTTTGTTTCCCTGCGCATCTTCGCCGCCGTCCAATCCACGGAAAATACCCGTCCACTGCCTTCACAGCTGCGGCAGTTGGTGGTGGTTTGCTTCAACAGAGAAGGCTTTGTTTTCTTTCTGGTGACCTGCATTAAGCCCAGCTCTGTCATACCAACCACAACGTTTTTCACCCGGTCTTTTTCCACAGCAGCTTTCAATGTTTTGGTTAAAACATTCCGGCTTTCTTCCTGCACCATATCAATGAAGTCAATGATGATGATGCCGGACAAGTTCCGCAGGCGCATTTGTTTTGCCACTTCTTCCGCCGCTTCCAGATTGGTTTTCAGTATCATTTTTTCCAGATCGCCCCGTCCTGCGGCCTTGGCAGAATTGACATCAATGACCACACAGGCTTCCGTTTCCTCGATGACCAGATAGCCGCCGCTTTTGAGCCATACTTTCTGGGACAATGCTTTTTCCAGTTTGTTTTCTGCATAAAAAGAAGAAAACAGGGGGGTTTTTTCTTCATATAATTCCAGTTTCGGCTGTCCTTCCCCAGAAAAATCTCCCGTTGCCACCAACAGGTCATAAGTTTCTTTATCATTGACCACAACGCTATCCAAATCGGCACTGTAAAAATCCCTTGCGGCCTTCAAAACAGGGATATTTTCCTGCCACAGCAATGCAGGCGCTTTCCGATATTCTGCCTGTTTCACGCTCTGCCATTTCTGCAAAAGACTTTCCAGTTCCTTTTGAAATTCTCCTTTGCTTCTTCCCGCCCCATTGGTGCGGACAATGGCGCCGCAGTCAGAAGGCAGCAGTTCTTCCATGATTTCCTGCATTCTTCTACGTTCCGCTTCATTGGTAATTTTTCGAGAAACACCGATTTCGCCGCCTTCATTTGGCAGGAGTGCCAGAAACTTCCCTGCAAAGGAAATATTTCTGGTGAGGACTGCTCCCTTTGTTCCTACGGCATCTTTCTCCACCTGCACCACAAGAGTATCCCCTGCTTTGGGACGATTTTCCTTTTCCGCACCAGACGCCGCTCTTGCGTTTCCGTAATAGAGATAACCATTTTTGCCTGTGCCGATGTCCACAAAAGCCGCCTGCAAATTGGGCACCACTGTTTCCACTCTGCCTGCATAGACATTTCCCACCAGACTTTCCGTCTGTTTCCGTTCCACATAAAATTCCACAGGCTCTCCATTTTCCAGAAGTGCCAGCCGGAATAAATTGGTATCTATATCCATCAATACTCGTTTCATTGTTTTCATCCTTTCGCATTTTCCTTATCTATCATACAGGAAAATGCCGTCCATTGCACGCATATCTTTCCTCTATTCCAAATCTTCTCCCCTTGCTGCGTACTCTGCCGTCACTTCTGCTGTGTACGGCAAATCTACATACTCCATAGGGTCAAGCAAAATGCCATCTTTCCACAGACTATAATGGAGGTGCGGCCCTGTGGAAAGCCCGGTGTTCCCTGATTTTGCCACAGCCTGTCCCTGCCGTACCTTCTCTCCTTCTTTCACTAATGTTTTCTGCAAATGGGCATACTGCACCCGAAAGCCGTCGTTGGTTTCATATTCCAGCACCAGACCATATGTATCTGACTCCCGTATTTTCGTGACCACACCGCTTTTCACCGCCGCTACTTCTGTACCTTCTGCCATGGCAATATCCAGACCATTATGAAACTCTGTTTTCTCCAAAAGAGGATTTTCCCGTTCTCCGCAGGAAGAAGTGACAATCCCCTCTGCCGGATTGCAGAACCCTTCCGTTTTTGGCGCAAAGACCACCTGTGCCACTGGACTAGGGTCCTTCTGTTTCGGGGCCATATGTATCTTCTTTCAATGCAGGCAGTGCTACATCTTTTTCCTGCAAAAATACCGTCAGGCGTTCTCCTGCCGCTTGAATTTTTTCCAAGGGCATTTCATATGCAATGGTTTCCTTTACCTGCTGGGTAAGTTTTTCCGCCGTTTCCGAATGAAACAAAGAAACCAAAAGCACGCCCCCTGCCAAAATCACTGTCACATACAGCCGAAACAGAAACAGTTCTTTGCTCTTTGGGGTACTTTTGGGCTTTGCGGACATACTTCCCCCCATATATTGCCGCAGTTCTTCCCTGCGTTTTCTCCAATCTTTTTCCCTCATGCAAAATCCCCTCCCGTACCAAAATTATATGGCCGAGAGGGGACAAATATGTGTTTCCTTTTATTTGATTTTACCGTTCTTACCTATTTCTTTTTTTACTTCCGGTTCTGCCCACAAAGGGAAACGGTCGATAAATGTAGCGCCTTCTCCACGTTTGCTTTCCACCAAAATGGCACCGTCATGGCTGCTGACAATCCATTTTGCAATGGAAAGTCCCAGACCAGTACCGGAAATCTCCTTATTTCTGGACTTGTCTTCCCGGTAGAAACGGTCAAAGATCTTAGACTGTTCTTCTTCCGCAATGCCCATGCCATCGTCAGCAACGGAAACATAAGCATATTTTTTATCTTTCCAGACTTTGATATGAATTTTGCCGCCGTTTGTGGTGTATTTGAGGGCATTTTCCCCATGAATCCACAAAAGTTGTTTAATGAGGTCACTATCGCCGTTGATTTCCACCTGCTCCGCTTCCTCATATGTGATCTGACGATCCTGCTGAAGCAAATCCAGTTCTTTGACGATTTCCTGTGCCACATCATTCAGACACATCCGTGACCGTTTGGCATGCATACGGTTCTGGTCGCTTTTTGCCAAAAACAGCAGATTATTGATGAGCTCTTTCATATGCTCTGTTTCACCCAGAATGGAATCAATGGATTCCTGCAATACATCTGGGTTGCTCTTTCCCCAACGGTTGATGAGGCTTGCATAGCCCTGGATGACGGAAATGGGTGTCCGCAGTTCATGAGAAGCGTCAGACACAAACTGATTCTGTCTGTGGAACGCCTTCTCTAGTCGGTCAATCATGGAGTTGAAGGTGATGGTCAATTCCTTCATTTCGTCATCCGGCCCATCTAAGTCGATACGCTGGGTCAGGTCTTCAATACTGATCCGTTCCGCTGTTGTGCGAATCTGTTCCACCGGCTTCAGCACCCGTCGACTGATATAGCGCCCCGCAAGGAAGGCACAGAAAATGCCGATGAAATCCGCAATGATCATTTTCCATAAAAAGGATTGTATAAAGTACTGATTGCCATTGAGCTGTTTGAATGCCTGAATCTGATACTTGTCCCCATCTTTTTTGTATTGAGTGGACAACAGCATAAATTTCTGATTTCCCGGCCCTTCTAATATAAATTCCTGACGGTTCACACCCAATTCTTTCAAAGAACGGATATGATACTCCGTCTTTGGCAATTCTTCTATCATTTCTTCCTTATTCAAGATTCCATCCCATAAGGAATTTGATCCGTTATTTTCATTCATCAGCTGGGGAGGCTGTTTGATGAATGCCGGAATTTCACCTACATGGCTGTTAAAGCCTTCATTTTCTGAATAACTGAATACACTGACTTCCACGTATTTGTTATCCAGCAGATTTTTTAGCGATTCATCTGTGAGGGTACCGCCATTATCCAAGAAACGCTCAATGTTGACAATGGTAGTCTCCAGCTGTTTCCGCACGCTGTTCTGCTCCAAAATCGTGGTATTCACAAAGAAAAATCCACTCAGCAGCAGCAAGGAAAAAGAAAATATCCCGCCATAAATCAGGGTAATTCTCTTTGCAATGGCAAGATTTTGAAATCTGCCAAATAATGATTTCTTATTCGTCTTTGACATAGTACCCTACTCCTCGAATGGTATGAATATATTTTATGCCAAACGCCTCATCAATTTTAGAGCGCAGATAACGGATGTACACATCCACCACATTGGTTTCTCCAATGTAGCTGTAACCCCATACTTCATTGAGGATCTGCTCTCTGGAAAGGACAATATTCTTATTCTGCACAAGGTACAGCAGCAGTTCGTATTCCTTCTTTGTCAGGTCTACCACGGTTCCGTTGACTGTGACCATACGCTTGTCCGTATCGATTTCCAGCCCCTGTACTTCCAGAATGACTTTCTTGGCACCGCCTGCATGGGCATGTTTGAAAGCCACACGCATACGCGCCAGCAGTTCTTCAATGGCAAAAGGCTTTGTCAGATAGTCATCTGCGCCGCTGTCCAGCCCCGCAACTTTATCCATGGTTTCGTCTTTCGCAGTCAGCATGATAATGGGCACATTAGAAAATTTTCGCACACGACGACAAATTTCGATACCTGTCAGTCCCGGCAGCATCAAATCCAGCAGGATCATGTCATAATTTCCATCTGTCACCATTTGCAGCCCTTCTCTGCCATCATGGCAGACTGTCACATCATATCCTTCATAACGCAGTTCCAGCTCCACAAAACGTGCCAGCTTGACCTCGTCTTCTATCAAAATGACTTTTTTCCTTTCCATAAACGCCCTCCGTTCTAAACTATACCATATTTACATTATACCAATAGAATTGTTTTTTGTCTTAAAAAACTATTGTATATGTTACCTCTTAAATAACCCTTGTATCCGCATTAAAATATCATTAAATTCCAATGATGCGAAAAAACACCTTTCCCTTTCCGCCAAAAGTCTGGTATAATAATAAAATAGAAAAGGGCGGCGGTAGATTCTACCGCCTTCTTTTGCGAACATGCAGCATCATAATCAAACAGGAGGTTTTTTATCCCATGAAAAAAGCATTTGCCCTTCTGCTCTGTGCGGTACTGTCCCTTTCCATGCTCAGTGCCTGCGGCGGCAGCACACAAAACACTTCAGATGAAACTGCAGAAACAGAAATCCGACTGGATGCCTGCGGATTGGCATACACCATTCCCCAGAGCTGGACAACAGAAGAAAACGTCAATCTGATTCCCACATCCTATGCACAGCCGGAAGACAGTGTTTACGCCGTTGTCCGTTATGATTATGCGCCGGATGAAAACATGGATGCGCTCAATGACATGTCCTCCACTGTTCCCGTAGACGAATTGATGGCACCTCTGGTGGAATTTCTGGTGGTTCGTGATGGGCAGGAAACAGCCGATTCCGCTGTGGCAGAATTCAACAAATTCAATTCCAAACAGGAACTGCCCAAACAGGATGGCTTCCGCTTCTATTTCCTGACAGATCCCTCAACAGGCATTGACCATCTTTCCAAAGAAGCTCAGGATGTTTACAAATCTCTGACAGAAGACCTTCCCGCACTTTACAAAAGCGTAGAAACATTCCAGCCCGATGAAGCAGCTGTTGCGGAACAGGCTGCCCAGCAGGGAGAACTGTTCGGCTTTATCTCCACTGATCTGGAAGGAAACGCCATTGACAGCAGTATCTTTGCTGACTATGACCTGACAGCCGTAAACTTCTATGCTTCTTACAGCTATCCCGACATCAACGAGCTGAAAGAACTGGAAAGCTACTATCAGACACTTCAGGCAGAATATCCTAATGTAAACTTTGTACAGGTTATCATTGATACACCTGGAAATGAAGCAGAGTCCAAAATCCTGGCAGCTTATGAAGAAAACGGCGTAACTTTCACAGGTATTATGCCCGACAAAGCCATGGCAAGCTGGATTGTGGATAATCTGAAAGGTCTGCCTACAACCATTTTCATTGACAAAGACGGTCGTATCCAGGGAGATCGCATCGAAGGCAAACAGACTGCTGACAAATATCTGGAAGCCACAAAAGAAGTGCTGGATAGCCTTTGATAAAAAAATGTGACTGTCCCTTCAGAAAAATATAATAGCTGGAATCCTTACAATACGAAGGATTCCAGCTATTTTTTTAGATTTTTTGTCCATAAAAAAACAGCAGTGCCTTTCCTGCTCCGAAAAACACTGCCTGTTTTGTTATTCTTCCGTATCTGTTTCTTCTTCCGTGTGGGGTATTTTATAAATACGCAGTTTGCCGATACGATTCTTTTCCATATCTTCTACCACAATACGCAAACCGTCTGTTTCGATTTCCTCGCCGTCTTTCGGGAAGTTGCCCAGCACCAGCAATACATAACCGGCAATGGTATCCACTTCCTCGCTGATGAGTTCGCAGCCGATCATTTCATTCAAATCTTCCAGACGGGTACTGCCGTCCACCACAAATTCATCCTCTTTGACAACTTCGATATCTTCTTCTTCGTCGTCAAATTCGTCTTCGATTTCCCCAACGATTTCTTCTACAACGTCTTCCATGGTCAGCAGACCTGCTGTACCGCCGTATTCATCCAGTACAATGGCAACCGCCAGATGGTCGTCCCGCATCTGGGCAAAAAGCTGTGCAAGAGGTTTGCTTTCATAAGTGAAGAAAGGTTCTCTCATATATTTTGCCGGTGTAAAGTCCTCCTGATCCGCCAGGAACACATCTTTGACATACAGAACACCGACAATATTGTCCAAATCTTCTTCGTATACAGGTACACGGGAAAAACCTTCCTCTCGTACCACTTCTACAAATTCCGCATAAGTCGCTTCTGTGCTTACAGCCAGGATATCTGTTCTGGGTGTCATGGCATCCCTTGCTTTGGCATCGCCGAAGTTTACCACGTTATCCATCATGGTACGTTCTTCCTGTTCCAACACACCTTCTTCATGACTCACATTCAGAATGGTACGCAGTTCCGCCTCTGTAATCAGCGGCGCTCTTTCATTGGAATCACAGCCCAAAATCTTGGCAAATGTACCTGTAACCACATTCAGAACCGCAACTACTGGTGTGAAAATGAAGTCAAAGAACGCAATGAGATTGACAACGATCAATGCCACTTTTTCCGCTTTCTGAGCGGCAATGGTCTTAGGCGTGATTTCACCAAAGATCAAAATGATAATGGTAATCACAGCCGTCGCTACCCCGGCACCGCTGCCGGCGTCACCGTTAAAAATCTGAATGGCCAATGCTGTTGTCAGTGCAGATGCACCGTTGTTTACCAGGTTATTGCCGACCAGAATGGAGCTTAAGAGCTTGCTGGGGTTGTCCAGCAGTCTTTGAATCTTATCTGCGTTTTTGATTTTTTCATCCACCATATTCCGCAGCCGAATCCTGCTCAATGAAGTCAAAGCCGTTTCAGACGCCGAAAAAAATGCCGAACCGCATATCAGCAATATCAAAATCCCGATCAACACCGGACTGCCTCCGTCCACAAAAATCACTCTCCTAAAAAATACATATCTTTTTCTTTTTTACAACTTAATATCTTATTATAACAGAAAAACCCGATTCTTTGCAAGTTACGCCATTTCCTGACGGTTTTTCTCAATTTCCTCTGCCAGTTCGCTCAGTTCCATCCAGCGTTCCATTCTCTCTTCCAGCTTTTCTTCTGTGGCTGTTTTTTCATCGGAAAGCTCCTGCAAACGCATGTAATCTGTGGTACACGCTGCCATTTCTGACTCCAGTGCCGCGATTTTGTCTTCCAAAGCGGCAATTTCCTCCCCAATGGAATCGTATTCCCGCTGGTCTTTATAGGACATTTTCAGCAGTTTCTTTTCCGCTTTCCGTTCCGCAGGCGCTTCCTTCTTCACAGAAACACTCTGGCTTTCCACTGGCTGTTCTTTCAGATAAGCGTTTCTGAAATCAGTGTAACCGCCTTCGTACTGCTTGATGCGTCCATTTCCAAGGAAAGCAAAAATTCTGCCCATGGTCTTATCCAGGAAATAACGGTCATGGGATACAGCTACCACTGCCCCCTGGAAATGATCCAGATAATCTTCCAGAATCATCAAAGTTTCGATGTCCAAATCGTTGGTAGGTTCGTCCAGGAACAGAATGTTCGGCGCTTCCATGAGGACTTTCGCCAGATACAGCCGCCGTTTTTCCCCGCCGGAAAGCATGGAAATAGGCCCTCTCTGCATGGGAATGGGGAACAGGAATTTTTCCAACAGCTGAGAAGCAGAAAGTCTGCCATCTACCGTAGGCACATATTCTGCCACATCCCGGATATAGTCCAGTACCCGCTGATTTTCATCCCATTCTTCATTTTCCTGAGCAAACACACCAATTTTTACCGTTTCCCCTCTTGTGACTGTGCCGCTGTCAGGCTGAAGCTGTCCTGTCATCATTTTCAGCAGTGTAGTTTTGCCGCAGCCGTTATTCCCGGTGATGCCCACACGGTCGTTCCGCAGGATAATATAGCTGAAATCATGGATGTATTCCACGCCGTTATATCCTTTGCAGACATGTTCCAGTTCAATGGTCTTTTTCCCCAATCGGCTGTTGACGGAAGAAATATCCACACTCTGTTTTTCTTCCGGCGCCCGAATGGCAGACACTTCCTCAAACCGCTGAAGACGAGCTTTCTGTTTGGTAGAACGCGCCTGTGCTCCGCGACGCACCCATTCCAGTTCGTTCCGCAGGAAATTCTGACGCTTTTTCTCTTCAGAAAGAAGCCGTTCTTCCCGTTCCGCTTTCATTTCCAGATATTTTGTAAAGTTCGCCTGATAGGTATAAATCTTCCCTTTTTCCAGCTCCAGCATACGGTTTGCTACGCGATCCAGGAAATAACGGTCATGGGTTACCATCAAAAGGGCTTTAGAGTATTTTTCCAGATGTTTTTCCAGCCATTCCACAGTGTCGTTGTCAATGTGGTTGGTAGGTTCATCCAGAATCAGCAAATCCACCGGCGCAATCAGTGCTGCCGCTAATGCCACACGTTTCCGCTGCCCACCGGAAAGAGTTTCTACGGGCTGGGAAAAATCAGAAATCCCCAGACGAGTCAAAATGTTTTTGGCTTCGCTTTCCAAAGACCAAGCTTCTGCCTTATCCATTTTTTCGGAAAGCTGTGCCGCCTGTTTTGTCAGTTTTTCATCAGTAGGGTTTGTTTCCAGAGCCTTCATGGTGCTTTCGTATTCCCGCACCAATGCCATCACTGGATTATCCCCATAAAAGACCTGTTCCAGCACAGTGGTTCCGGGACGGAACACCGGAGACTGGGGCAGATAACCCATACGCATGCCGTTCATGGTGATGATCTCCCCACTGTCTGCCTGATTCACACCTGCAACAATTTTCAACAGGGTAGACTTCCCTGTACCATTGACACCTACTACACCAATCTTATCTCCTTCGTGGATGCTGAAGGAAATATCGTCGAAAATCACTCTTGTACCATAACTTTTACGGATATTCTCCGCTGTCAGTAAAACCATGTTATTCCCTCTTTCTATGTACAGGCTCCCTCTCGGGAACCACTATGCAAAAAACGGGCAGACCATCTTTTTGACGCGGTCTGTCCCGTTTACAATCATTCTTCCTTTTGTTCGGTTTCCGCTTTTGCCCCTTCGGTGACAGGCACCGCCGCGGCTTTCTTTTTGCAGTAAACATACAGCACCACAGAGGCGATAATCAGTACTGCGGACAAGGCCTGAGAAACAGGCACATTACCAATGCAAAGCTGGTCTGTGCGCAGACCTTCGATCCATACACGCCCTAAGGCATAGCCAAAGAAATACGTTGCGCAGACCTGCCCATTGAATTTCTTTTTCCGCTGCAAAATCAGCAGAATGATGAATACACACAGGCTCCACATGGATTCATATAAAAACGTGGGGTGTACCTGAATATAATCCACACCGTTGACGGTTACCAGATTTTGCAGAATATCTGGTGTGACATCAGAAGCCCGTACCTGAGAAAGCTGATACCGCATGGCAAACAGGTTGTCTGTAAATCCGCCGAAAGCTTCTTTATTGAAGAAGTTACCCCAACGTCCCAGCATCTGCCCCAAAATCAAAGATGGTGCCATGGTATCTGCCATAACCCAGAAATTTTTCTTTTTCACACGACTGTATACAATGGCTGTGAGAACACCACCAATGATGCCGCCGTAGATGGCAAGGCCGCCTTCCCGGATGGCAAATATTTTTTCCGGATGCTGGCTGTAAAAATCCCAGGAAAAAATCACATAATACAGTCTTGCGCCAATGATGGCAATGATCATGGCGTAAATGATGAAATCCAGATAGGTATCCGGGTTTTGACCCGTGCGTTTGGCTTCATGGAGCGCCAGCAGCACACCAAGAATCACACCAAGGCCAATAAAAATACCATACCAGTAAATATCCTGTCCAAATACCGTAAACGCCGTACGGCTCAAATGGTCGATTTCGATTCCCAGATTGGGAAACCAAATTTCAGGCATAACATCCCTTCTTTCTATCGCATTACCGATAGAACCATTTTATCCTGCGCAATGGTATTTTGCAACAATTTTTCCAAATCCTTTTTGTGCAATTCTTTCGTCAGGCGGAAAAGATCGCTCAAATCCGCGTCAAAAGGTGTCAATTCGATCTGGGTCAATCCAATGGCAGAAATAGACTGGAACAGCCGCAGCGTCTGCCCTACTGCCTTTTTCTGTAATCTGCGGAAATGATTTTCGTCGATGCCGTTCTGCTTCAGCCGCTTCCAGTGGGTCAAAAGCAGTTCTGCCGTTTCTTCTGCCTGTTCACCACTGCCCATAAAGGCGCAGAAGGCAAAACCGTTTCCACAGCTGTACATCCGCTCCAACGGCACGTCCAGCAAATCTTTTTCATAAGCTTCCAGAAAAAACGGACTGCTTTCTCCTGCCCATAAATCCATCAAAAGCTCCATGGCAAGTTTCTCCTGCAGATTTCTTTCCCTAGGCTCCAATTTAAAGCCAACTTGAAACACTGGACGGCGCAGTCCCATGGCAATTTCCCGATATTGCTCTTGAATGGTATCCGGTTCTTTGCAGTATACAATCTTTCCGGTAGTTTCTTTCTCTTGCACCAGTGCCGTTGCTTCCATAATCTGGTGGTCATCTACATCACCGGCACAAATCAGCCAAAACTTCTGAGGCAGATAACAGGCATCATAGACTTTCTGCATCTTTTCTGCTGTGGTGTTTTTCACACTTTCTTCTGTTCCCGCAACAGGAAAACGCACAGGATGCTTCTGATACATCAAGTCCACCATGGTTTCATAAGCCGCCCGGTTTGCATCATCTTTCCCCATGCGGATTTCACTGCGGATGATGCTTTTTTCCTTTTCCACATCCTCTTCCTGAAAACAGGGGTGCTGTACAAAATCCAGTAATAACCGGAGATTTTCCATAAAGTTTTCGCGGCAGGAAAAATAGTAAACTGTTTTTTCTCCATCCGTAAAGGCATTGGCTGCCGCCCCCTGTTTACCAAACTGAAAAAGGGCATCTCCCCAGCTTTGCTGAAATAGCTTATGCTCAATGAAATGGGCAACGCCCAAAGGGAATCGGATAGGTTTTTCGCTGTGATTTTCCTGCCAGCATACATCGTTGGAACCAAAAGGCACCACTACTGCCGCAAATTTTTCTCCAAACTGTTTTTTAGGATAAATACTGCAGCGCATGCCTGCCGCTGTTCTCTCCCGCAATATGGTTTCTCCCGCACCATGGCGCATCAATCCCATGAAAATTCCTCCTCTCCTGTCAGGGCATACATTGTCCGCAATGAAAGCTTCTGTGCCGCTTTTACCACATCTTCTGCGGTCACATCCGCCAGTCTGCGAAGCATTTGCTGAGAATCCAGATTTGTGCCAATGATTTCCTGTTCCGCCACATAGTCCATAATTTTCCATTGAGAATCAGAAATATCGGATATTTTTCGCCGTATTTGCTCCACTGCATCTTGAAAATCATTATTTTTGATGCCATTATCCGCCACATTCTGCAAAATTCGACAAATTTCTGATGCTGTATGTTTGGCATCTTTCCCTGCAACGCCTGTCTGAACAAAGGCCAATCCTGTCATAGTGTCGCATGTCATGGAAATATCGTAGCACAATCCCTGTTTTTCCCGAATTTCCTGAAACAACAGCCCATTGCCGCCGCCCAGCACCTCACAAAGCACCCTGAGAGAAAGAAAGGCTCTGTCCCACGGATGGATACCGGAATCAAAAGCCAGCACCAGCCGGGTCTGTCCCATATTGGCTTTTTCGGCGATTTTCCGGCAAGAAGCCTGTTTCCGGCAGGTCTGACCAAATTCCCATAAGTCTTTTCCCTGTAAAGAAAGTTCCCCTTTCCATTTTTTTAACATTTGTCTGCCGTCGCTGTCACCACAGACATAGAGACACACCGGGGCATGCGCCAGCACTTCTTCATAAAAACTGCTGATGTCTGCCGCAGTGAGTTTTTCCAAATCTTCCAGATACCCGTCAGCGCAAATGCCTGCCCCTTCACCTTCCGCCGCTAATTCTCTGGCGCGCTTTGCAGCAAAGGCGATTTTGTCATCTCCTTTGGCTTCTAATCGCCGTCTTAAAATAGCTTTGCATCGCTCCACTGTTTCCGCTGGGAATAGATTCTCTGTCCGTTTCGGATGCTTCATCAATTGGAGCAGAAAATCCAGCACTTCTTTCTCTGACACATGCTTGGAAACTTCCATGGAGAAAGACAGCCATGCTTCTCCATCTTTTTTGATAATCTGCACCTGCCATAGAGCACCATAACACTCCTCTGCCGCTGCCGCCACCGCTGTCACAGAAGGATATTTCTCTGTTCCTTTTTGGAGCACCTCTGCCAGTAAGGCCAGCTTTGTGGCGTTTTCCCGACGCAAAGGCACACGGAAAAAGCCCAGCAGGGCGTTCGTCTTAAATTTCTTTCCATCTACGAAAAACATCCGGCATTGTTCCGCTTTCTTTGCCGTTGTATTTCCCATATGATCACCTCATTTTGGTTTCTTTCTCCCTATTCTTTCCCGAAAGAGGGGAAAAAATCCAAAAAAACAGCAGAGCCTGTTCAGACTCTGCTGTGCGAGATTCTATGTTATTTCATCCATTTTCCATCCAGCAAATCTTTTGCGTCTCTTGTCAGAGGGAAAATATCGCTTCTGTCGATGTATTCCAGAGAGAATTTTCGATTCAGTGCGGCAAAATGTTTCAGACCAAAGGCAATCCGATTCAAGTAAGAATAAACGCCGATAGCGCCAGTAGAGAAGTTATTGGCTTCTTCGCCATAAATATTCCGCAGTTCTCTCAAATCTGGGAACAATTCATCCACTGTGGAACCAAACCGCTGAAGTTCTGTGGGGATATTACCTGCTTCCATGAGTTCTCCCACCTTTTTGGCACTCATTGCCGCAGCCATGGATGCCCGGCAAATGCCGATGGCGCTGACATAAGGCGCACCAAATGCCAATGCTTTATAAACCTGATCTTCCATGACAAAACCGCCTGTAATGGCAATATGGGGCAGACTCAAGCCTTCTTTTTCCATACGGGACATAATCTGCACCAGTTCACTTTCCATTGCCACTGTGGGCAGGCACCATTCGTTCATCATTTTGCAAGGGCTGTAACCAGAGCCGCCGCCTGCGCCGTCGAATGTAACCATATCTACCTGTGCCATAGACGCAATGCGCAGTACCCGTTCCAGATCAGCCGGATCGTAGCCAGCCATTTTGAAATATACATTCTTCAATCCAATGGCACGAAGTTCTTCAATGCGTTTGCAAAGGGATTCTTCATCCCACATGGGCAGTCTGCCATAAGAACGGAAGTTTTCTCCAAATCCTGCTTTGTAACGTTCCTGCACCTGCGGATCCGAAGGATCAGGAATCACCAGCAGACCATTCTGCCGTGCCTTCAAAGCGTCCTCCAGTGTTTCCAGACGGTTCACAGGCTGTGTACCTTTTGCGGACTGACCGAACTTAAATTCAATGGCTTCACAGCCGCATTCCTTGATGGCGTATTCCGGCACACCAATGCGGTCATCGTCAATGTTTACCTGCAAAATAATCTGCCCATATCCACGGTAATATTTTCGGAAAGCATCCAGAAATTCTTTCAGCTTCGGGCAATGTACCACTTTGCCGTTTTCCAGACGCAAAGTAGGATCTTTGGTTACCGCACCTTCGCCGATGACGGTCAGTACACCAGCCATAGCCGCACCACCAAAATAATCCTGCCAGTTCAGCTTGATGAGAGCCGGCAGAATGATGGGCAATTTCAATTTCACAGGATGCAGTGTGCCGATTTCTGTTTCCAGATTCACGTCATGAATGGTTGCCTTGTCGGAATCCGCTTCTGCACCCATGGCGCCAAACACCCGCCCATTGATGTTAAAATGGGAATAATCAATGGGATACCGTTTTTCCGATGCCACCTGATTATCCCCGGTGGTGGTAGGATACACAGCATCTGCCCCACGAACGGCAGACAAACCGATTTCACAAGTACCCACACAATCCGCTGTGCACATGGAACACATACCAGAAAATGTGCAGGGATGTGCAGCATCTCTCAGTTTTGTTTTGTTGAAGGCAGAACCAAGCAAAGGACTATATGACATAACCAAGACCTCCTTATCTGTACCGCAATTTATTATAAAACAATGGTAACATTAAGGATAATTATTGTCATTTTTAACAATCCCTATATTCTTACAGGAAATTATTTATATAATTATATTTTAATTTTACATTTTATATATGTTCATATGGCATAATTGCATCTATAAAAATGCATATATTCATTTTTCCCATTTCAGTGCAAAATCCACAAAGGGCTGCCATGTCTTCCGGAACAAGCTATTTTGCAGATAAACAAAATTCAATTCCCGAAAAATTTCAAAATTCAAAATTTCCAGAGGAAAGAGCCGTTTTTCTTCCAATTCCTGTTTGACCACTGGTTCATACAAAAATGTAATGCCAAGGCCAGCTTCCGTCATTGCTTTTATAGCTTGAAAATTACTGATCTCCTGAACAGCGGCATAACTATGTACCGTAAAATTATTCTCTTTCAGCAGCTCCTCTAGAATATCCCGGGTACCTGACCCAGATTCCCGCAGGATCAGCGGTTCCCCATGGGTTTCCCACAAAGAAATGGTTTTTCCTCGCAAAGGACAATTCTTTCCGCAGACTCCCAAAAACCGTTCCCGTTTATAAAGGGTAAAGTCATATTTTTCTTTATCAAAAAAGCCTTCCACGATGGCAAAATCAATCTTTCCTTCTTCCATCATGTGCAGCAGTTTTCCTGTGTTATCCACGGTCAAATGCAGGCGATACTGCGGATGTTCCTGTAAAAAATCCACCATAATGGGCGGCAGCATATAATCTCCAATGGTTTTTGTGGCACCAATCCGCAAATGGATTTCCGTGTTCTCTTCCCGTTCCATCTCTTGCAGAATTCCCTGGGCATTGGCTGTCATCTGCTGAGCAAGGCGCCGCAGGGTTTCCCCTTTTTCTGTCAGGCGCAGAACTTTCCCTTGGTAGGAAAACAGCCGGCAGCCATAATATTCCTCCAACCAGCGAATCTGCTGAGTAACAGCCGGCTGGGTGATATGCAGCGTTTCTGCCGTTTTGGTATAATTCATAATTTCACAGAGGGCCAGAAACGTTTCCACACGATTGTCCAGCATGATGTTCTCCCCTTTCAAAACTTTTCCTCCATCATACCATATTTCTGCCCATGAAAAAAGCAGAGAGATCTTTTGGTCTCTCTGCTTCAAATTCATTTTTATGCTGCTGCCAATGCTTCCGCAGGTACTTCAAAGTCAGGTACTGCATCAAAGTTGCTGCATGTCATGTGTACCAGAGTTTTGGAAATGGTAATGGGATTTTCTTCCCCTGCGCTCATAACGTCCAGAATACCCTGCATCATTGCTGTCATATCCAGTTCGTACTGCATCACATAGCCATCTTCGCTGATCCACAGTTTGACGGGCATGCCTTCTACGCTGTCCATCAGTGTAACCAGATCTTCTGTGGAAATACCCAAACCTGCGGTTGTAGATTCAATACCGGAGTTTTTCAGGGCTTCTTCCATGGAGTCGCCTGTCAACAGACCTTCAACCACTGTTGTCTTGTTACCGTTGATTTCTTCTGTACCTGTTACCTTGAAGGCCTCAATGTTTTTCAGATACAGATCCATGTTCTGTTTTGCGTCGTACTGAGAAACATCTGTGCTTGCCATAGGCTGATGGATCCATTCTCCGTCCACCTGCATATATGCATCCACGGTATCACCGTTCTGTACTGCATACATTTCATATGTCTGCAACGCTTCGTCGTTCAATGTCATGCTGATGGTCATATTGGTTTTGAAAGGATCCATAATCAAATCCATATCAGATTTTACCACAGACTTCATGGATTCTTCTTCATAAGCCATATCCATCTGTACTTCCATCTGGGCAGACATGCTTGTCACCTGCGCCATTGTGTCGTTTGCTTTCTGCAGCAATGCTTCTACATCTGTTGACTGCTTCGCACCGCAGCCTGCTGCTGTGGCTGCCATTGCCAGCGCCATAGCCAATGCAAAAATTCTCTTTTTCATTTACCCGTCCTCCTTTTGGTTGGTCTTGATTCATTTTTCTGCATCATACCATAAACGACAGAGGTTTGTCCGCAAATTCTCTTTTCGGTAAGAAATTCTTAAAAGAACATTAGGAATTTTTCACTGCTATCTAATATTATGCATCATTTTCAAAACAATCCATATAAAAATAGTATGTATTACATCATTTCCTGCCAAAATTCCTCAAATTCCACTGCTCCTGACGTAATTTCTTTCGGTATTTCAAAATCAGATATCTCATTGAAATTACTGCATGTCACCCGCAACTTTGTTTTTACGATTGTCTGGAAGTTTTCTTCTGTTCCACTGAGATTGTCCAGAGCTGCCTGCATCCTGTCTGTAATATCAAACTCATAACAGATCAAATAACCATCGGGACTAATCCAAAGGCTGACAGGCAATTCCTCCATGGCTTCCAGTTCAGTATCCAATTCGTCTAAACTCCAGCCCAAACCACCGAATACCAAATCAATACCCGAGGTTTCCAGAACTTTTTCCATAGCTTCTCCAGTCAGTACACCGGAAATTTTTGTCGTCTGTATCCCATTGATTTCCTCTGCGCCATCCACTACAAAAGAACTGAGATGATTTAGAAACAGATCCTTCTGCGTCCAGATGTCGTACTGGGAAATATCTGCTATGGTTCCTGCTTCATGAACCCATTTCCCTTCCATTTCCAAATATGTGTCTATCCCCTCGCCGCTTTCCACAGCATAGATGCCATATCTCTGTGCCACTTCACCATTGCGTATAACAACAACATCCACATTTGCTTTAAAAGGCTTCGCTATGGTATCTATATCCGATTGTATGATAGTACTGGTGATTTCTCCATCAAAGGCAACATCCATCTGCCGTTCCGTCATCACAGACATACTTTCTACCTGTGACATGGTTCCATTTGCCTTTTGCAGCAATGCCCCCGTGTCTGGCGTTGGCGTTCCATTGCCTGCTGCCATAACTGCCGCTGTCAAAATGCCTGTAATGATTTTTCCGCTGATTAGCATGAATTTTTCCTCCCCGTTTGTATCATAAATCGCGCCTATATGTATCATATCACAAAAACATTTGTCTATCCAATGGAAGTGGCATTTTTCTGCACATATAAAAACAGAGCAATCCATTCCAGATTGCTCTGCCTAAAATCATTCCATTTTTATGCTGCTTCCAGCACTTCTGCCGGGATTTCAAAATCCAGCACTGCGTTGAAATCTCCATAGGTCATCTGTTCTACATACTCCCCATAAGACCAATCATCCACCGGTTCTGCCTCAGGATCCGCACCTGAACGCATCCCATTCATCAGCGCCGTTGCATCTATTTCATGCCGCAGTACATAGCCATCTTCCGTGATCCAAAGTTTGATGGAATCATCCGCATCCACTTTGCCTTCCCGGATATCTGCCCATTCTTCACCGCTGTCCGCCATATCTTTGCCATCCAGAATGCCAGTCACTACCGTTGCAGAAACACCATTGATTTCCTCTGTACCAACGGTCTGTGCAGACTGAAGTTTTGTCAAATATAAATCCAAATCCGCAAGAGCCTGCTCTCCAATAAATTCCTCAGTTGTATATGAATCAGCAAAAACATAACCTGCTGTTACCGAATAGGTATGAACCATACCATCCCGTTCTTCCGCATATTGTTCTTCTTTGTCCACAACCTCTGAGCCTTCTCCCAGCATGACCTTTGTTTTGTAATGCATTTTAAAGGGATTCATAAAAAGGTCTTGATTCCGCCAAATCATCATTGTTCCTGATTCAGAACCATTTTCCATGACAATTTTCGTTTCTGAATCCACGGATAAACTTTCCAATTTTGACATAGTGTTCTGTGCTTTTTACAAAATGGCAGTTGTATCATCCTGTTTTTCAGTGCCGCAGCCTGCTGCTCCAACAGCCTGAATCACACCTGCTGCCATTGCCATAATCTTTTTCCCATACCTAATTTCTTCCTCCCTTCAAACGAAGCCCCTGTTTTTTATCATCATATCACAAAAAAACATCACCACTGGCTTTATTTGAATCTGTTAAGAAATATGTAACAATCTTTTAGGACTTTTTCTTCTGCAATGCCTGACCGCCTGTACAGTAAGGGAACAGAAAACATTCCGCGCACTTCGGTCTGCGGGCAATGCAGATTTTTCTGCCATGGGCAATCATTTGGGTGTTAATGTCAATCCATTTGTCCTTCGGAACGATTTTCATCAGATCGAATTCGATTTTCACAGGGTCTTGATTTTTGGTCAAGCCCAGCAGATTAGATACCCGCTTCACATGAGTATCCACTACGATACTTGGAATGCCATACCAGTTGCCCCTTACCACATTGGCTGTCTTTCTGCCAACACCCGCAAGAGAAGTGAGTGCATCCAAATCAGAAGGCACTTCCCCGCCAAACTCTGTCAGCAGTTTCTGGCAGCAGGCAATGATATTCTTTGCCTTATTGTGATAAAAGCCAATGGAATGGATGTCCTGTTCCAATTCGGCTTGATTTGCCTCCGCAAAAGCCTGAATGGATGTATATTTCTGGAACAGGTCTTTTGTAACCAGATTCACTCTGTCATCTGTGCACTGGGCAGACATGATGGTAGCAATGAGCAGCTGCCAAGGATTTTCGTGATTCAGATAACACTTCGTCGGGCCGTAATGCTCCCGCAATAAATCCAATATGATGGTAACCTTTTCTTTTTTTGTCATAATCTTTTGCTCCTTCCCGAAAAAGAAATATTTCCCGCAAACAAGCAGGATTTCCCGAGAAATATTTCCCAAAGTCTTTTATTTTCATGGTTTCTGTCTTTTTGTCAGTAAAAAAGATGTTGGATTTTATTATACCATAGATTTTCGGTTCATGAAAACATCAATTATGCATACCGTATACACAAATAAAGCATCGTGCATTTTCAGTATTTGCATTGACTTTGCACATTTTCTCAGTATAATGAGATTCATTCATATTAATTTTTCATTTATTTTTATTCATTAAAGAGGTGGTATTATGGCAACAAGCAACAAAGACTTCCGCACCTCTGGGGCACTGAAAATACTGCTTCCCGGCATTGTTTTGCAGTCTGTCCTCATGGGCGGCGGATACGCAACAGGGCGTGAAATCATTGAATACGGCGGCAAGTTCGGTGCTTATGGCTGGGTATCTGGTGTGTTTACATTTTTTACCTTTGCAGTTATCGCTGTTCTGACTTTTGAACTGGCGCGCATCTATCGTATTTATGATTATAAATCCATCTTGAAACAAATCATTGGCAAGGCATGGCCAATTTATGATATTTTATACGTTATTCTGCTGTTTTTGATCATCTCCATCATGGCTTCTGCCACCGGGGAAATCTTACAGCAAACCATCGGTTTGAATTATATGGTGGGTGTTGTCATCCTGATTTTGATCGTTGCATTCCTGAACTTCTTCGGCAGTGCATTCATCGCCAAGTTTGAAACATACGGCACCATCGCCCTTTATGCGGCATACATCATTTTCACCATTATGGTTATCACAGCCAACAAAGACAACATCGCCACTGTTATGGCAACACAGGACACCAGCTATGTGGAAAACGCGACACTGCCCATGGCAATGGTGACAGGGATCATTTATGCATCTTATAACCTTTCTGCGATTCCCGCTGGTCTGTTCACACTGCGTGCCCAGACAAAACGGAGCGAATCCATCATTTCCGGTATCATCGGTGCATTGCTCATGACAATCCCCTGGTTCCTGACATACTTCGCAGTTATGGGATACTATCCCGATGACAGCATCATCGGCGCATCTGTTCCCTGGTTGGTAATGCTCCAATCTGTTTCCGACAGCAATATCCCCGTTTTGGTATTCGGTGTTGTAGCTGGCTGGACATTGATCGAAACAGCTACTGGCATGATCCATGCTTTATTGGAACGTCTGGATCACAGCCTGGAAGAAAAAAATCAGGAACCGCTTTCTCCCAAGAAACGCGGTATCATTACAGCAGCGATTCTGGTTGTAGCGATTTTCTTCTCTAAAATCGGTATCATCAATCTGATCAGCATGGGCTATTCCGCTCTTGCTTACGGCTTCATCTTGTTCTACCTGCTGCCTCTGGTGACAGTTGGCTTGTACAAAGTCATCAAGAACGGCAAGGTACCCAAAAAAGACTGATTTTGCTTCCAAAACACGACATTCTCTCGGATGTCGTGTTTTTCATAAAGTTTGATTATTCGGATATTTGACCATATTTAGGAGGTTTTTCATATGAATTTGAGAATCAATCGCAGCATCGCAGAGCAGACAAAAGTCAGCTATGCCATTGAATCTGCCGGCCCATTGCCCTATGACATTGACTGCGGCGAAGGCATCAACACCGTTATGGTGCCTCCTGCGGCAAAAGCAGCGTTCAAAGAACTGGATTTCGAAATGATGCGTCCATATCCCCATTCTGTGGATGTAAAAGACAGCATCATCCAGTACTGGAAGGGCTACTGCCCACTGAACTACAAACGAATCGTTCTTTGTGACGGCTCTGTCAGCGGATTATATCTGATCAATCGTCTGTTCCTGGAAAGAGGCGACGCTGTACTGGGCATTGCCCCTCAGTTCTCCGAATATGTAACAGACGCGAAAATGTACGGCACCCATTTCACCTGCGTACCTCTGAAAAAAGAAAACAACTATCGTTTCTCCGTAGAAGATCTTCTGGCAGCTCTGACACCTGACCATAAGCTGATCTACATTGATAACCCAAATAACCCTACTGGTCAGGCAATCCCTCTTGCTGACATTGAAACCATTTTGGCTGCTGCCAATAAAAACGGAACCGCTGTCGTCATCGACGAAGCTTACGGCGAATACATTCCCAAGAAAAACTCCGCCGTTTCTCTGTTAGATAAATACGAAAATCTCATTGTTGCAAGAACATTCTCCAAAGGCTTCGGTCTGGCTGGCCTTCGTGCCGGCTATCTGCTGATTCCTGAATGTCTGGCTCCTTACATTGCCAACATCACAAACCCTTACTGCATGACAGAATTCGCCAGAAGCGTTGCAGCAAAAACCATTCTGGATGAATCCTTCCTGGAAATCCTCCAGAGCAAAACAGCGGAAATGAAAAAACAGATGTACCGCCCTTGGAAAAACCTTTCCATCGCTCACACCTGCGATACCGTTTCCATCAGCATGGTCACCCATCAGAACCCTGAAATTGATCTGGCGGCAGAATTTGCCAAACGGAGAATTCTGGTCATCTCCGGCAACGATTTCGAAAACATCGGTCAAAACTCCGTTCGTCTGCGTGTTCCCGAAGAAAAGGACATGCCCGCTGTTTTAAAAGCCATGGAAGAAATTGACCAGCTGTAACAGAAAGTTTTCCAACTCTGCGTTGACAAAGATTTTTTCCTATACTATGATGGACAGAGGAAAGGATTGGTGTATGGAAATGTCACAGAGCATATTAAAAAACGCAGATTTGAAATCCACAAAAAAGCGCTGTCTGCTGCTTTCGATTCTCCAGACAGAAGACCGCGCCATGACAGCTGAAGAACTGTTGGAAAAAGCCACGCCCATTCTGCCCATGAACGCTTCTACGGTATATCGTACCTTGAATACATTGACAGAAAAAGGAGTCCTGAGCAAGAGCCTGCGCAAAGACGGAAAATCCTATTTTTCACTGGAAAAACACGATCACCATCATCGTTTGGTCTGCACCGTCTGCCGCAAAGTCATTCCCGTTGACTCCTGTCCTCTGAAAGAACTGGAAGAAGATCTGGAAGCAAAAACAGGCTTCCGCATCACTGGACATACCCTGGAATTCAGCGGTATCTGTCCAGAATGCAGAAAGTCAAATGGGCTTTAAACAAACGCAAATAGAAACAACCAGTATTAGGGGCATCTTCATAAGAAAACAAAGAAAGCTGAAATCCTCATCAGACAAAGGATTCCAGCTTTCTTATTTTACTGAGATTTTATTCGGTATGTTTTCTTCTGAAGACAGCAGTCGCACTTCCCCTTAAGAAATCAATAAAACAGAAAACCAATGTTTTCTTAAGGGGAAGTTGCTTTTTCTACTGGCTGTTTTTTATTTACAGCATTTCTTTACGATCCAGAATCATAAAGATTCGAATCATATCTTCTGACAAATTCAGATTTCCATTTTCATCTCCGCTGAGAACACCTTCATCCACCAGCTTTTTGATGATTTCCTTGCCATAGGGCAGATCCTCGATTTTCTGATACCGTTTCACTTCCTCATCCCCTTCTGTTTCCTCTTTATAGGCAACGCCGAAATAACTGCATACACCTTTGCAAATGCCTTCCGCACATTGCTTCCGATAGTCTTCCGAAAGGAGCAGCTTTGCTTCCTCCCGATTAGTCATAAAGCCCCCTTCAATGAGAACTGCCGGCATTTTTGTTGCCCGCAGTACATAGAGATCTGCGCTTTTTTTCAGTCCTCTGTTTTTTCTACCGCAGGCTTTTACCAATGCTTCATGAACTTTTCCCCCAAAGTCCAAGGTCTTGGCATCCGCCTTTTCATAAATCCAGCTTTCTACACCGTTTGCGTCATTCCAATCACTGCCAAAGGCATTGGCATGGATACTGATATACGCATCCGCTTTTGCGTCATTTGCCCGTTTGACGCGGGTCTGCAAAGATGTGTCCTCATCCCCCGGTGCTACCGCTACGACACGAAAACCGCATCTTTTCAGTGCGTCCATTAAATAAGACGCTACTGCCCGGTTATAGGCATTTTCCGGCATATAACTGCCGTCGGGAAATAATGGTGTGCGCTTACCAGCCGTTTTCATACCATGACCGTCATCTACTGCCACACAAAACATTTCATCTGCTCCTTTCTATTGATTTTTCTTTTCATCAGAAATCCCTTTGGTAGTCGGGTCTGTCAGTACCCCCAGCACTGCCAGAAATGCCGTTGCCAGCAGATAAGGATTGGCAAAGAGTGCTTTCACCTCATCACATAACACCTGCCAGCTGGTAAACATTTCGGGATTCGCTCCCGTCGCTGTCAGCACAACGCCAACCATCCCCACCCAAAACCAAGGGTTTGTCAGTCGTTTCTTCCATTCCAGTTTCATTTGTATTCCCCCCTTTCATACTATGCGTACTCGTCCAAACGGTGATGGGCAGATTTTGCGCTGCTTTCTACGGCGGATAAACGGCCTTCATGGTCTTTCAAAGACGCTTTGATGCCTTCCAGATCTTTCTGCATACCAAGGATCATATCCAGTTTCGCATCCACACCGCCTCTCCATGCGGCGTCTTTCTCTACGGATTTATCTCGGCTCTGGACAAAACTAAGAACGCCTAGCAAGCCGCCCAGCACCGACAACGCCAGCCCAATTTCCAATTCCATATTCTCCCTCCTTCCCCGGACAAAAGGAGCATAACGGAAAAAAAGTCCCGCTGCGTCCCAACTTTTCTGCAAAAAAAAGTCCCTGTGGGAAATCCCACAAGGACATAACATACAAATATTATTTTTCGCTGTAAACGCCCAGTTTGCGGAAACGTTCATAGCGTTTTTCAGACAGGACACGACCAGAATACTGTTCCAGTTCCTGTACGTCAGAAAGCAAACGCGCTTTCAGGTCTTCGCACATGACATCGAAGGAATCGAAGTTTTCTTCAATGACATCTTCTGCCACACCGAAGCGTTTCATATCTTCTGCTGTAATCTTCAGGCATTCTGCCGCGTCAGCCGCTTTGCTTGCGTCTTCCCACAGGATAGATGCGCAGCCTTCGGGAGAAATAACGGAAAATACCGCATTTTCCAGCATATACACACGGTTTGCCACAGACAGACCCAGTGCGCCGCCGCTGCCGCCTTCCCCAATGACGATGGTAATAATGGGTGTTTCCAGACCCATCATCTGCATGAGGTTGTCGGCAATGGCCTGACCCTGACCACGTTCTTCCGCTTCTTCCCCGCAGTATGCACCGGAGGTATCCACGAAACAAATGACAGGACGATGGAATTTCTCCGCCTGTTTCATAAGGCGCAGCGCTTTCCGATAGCCTTCGGGCATCGGGCAGCCGAAGTTGCAGCGGATTCTTTCCTGCAAATCGCGACCACGTTCAATGCCGATGAATGTGACAGGAATATCCCCCAGATAACCGATACCGCCAATGATAGCAGGGTCATCTGCGTATTTTCTGTCACCATGAAGTTCTGTTCTTTCTGTGAACAGATTTTCGATATAGGCACGGGAAGTGGGACGATCCTGGGCTCTTGCAGCCTGTAATCTTTCATAAGCTGTCATCATGCCTCATCCCTCCTTCTGCTGTGCTGTTTCAAAAGACGTTCCAGTGTTGCCCGCAGTTCTGTACGAGGCACAATGGCATCTACAAAACCGCAGTCCTGCAGAAATTCTGCACGCTGGAAATCTTCCGGCAATTTTTTCTTTGTAGTCTGTTCAATGACACGACGGCCTGCAAAGCCAATGAGCGCATTGGGTTCGGACAGGATGATATCCCCCAGCATAGCAAAGCTTGCCGTTACCCCGCCAGTAGTGGGGTCTGTCAGAACAGTGATATACAATCCGCCTTTGTCGCTGTGGAAATGAACAGCGCCGCTGGTTTTCGCCATCTGCATGAGGGACAGAATCCCTTCCTGCATTCTGGCACCGCCGGAGGCTGTAAAGCCTACCACAGGCAGATCATGTTCTGTTGCGTATTCAAAAAGCCGTGTGATCTTTTCCCCTACCACAGAACCCATACTGCCCATCATGAACTGAGGGTCCATAACGAACACAGCACAAGGCTGACGGCGGATGGTAGCAGTACCACATACCACGCCTTCCATCTGACCAGATGCCGCACGAGCGGATTCGATCTTATTGGCATAGCCAGGGAAGTTCAAAGGGTTTTCTGTCTGGATATTCATTTCCAGTTCCTGAAAACTGCCTTTGTCACAAATGGCTTTGATTCTCGTTCTGGCATTGATACGGTAATGATAGCCGCAGGAAGGGCATACCATTTTGTTCTTTGCCACAGAACGTTTTGTATCAATGGCTTTACAAATGGGGCAGCGGATCTTTTCTTCCACGGTAGGTGTGATACCGCCGCTTTCCAGCACATTTCTTGATTTTCGGAACATGCCAACAATATTATTCAAGTTCTGTGCCTCCTTCCGCCAACAATTCCGGCAGAATCAGTGTGTCATAATCCCCTTTCTGGAACCGGGGGTTGCGCACCAGCCGCAGTTGGTCTTCAATATTGGTATGAATCCCATGGATAACCATTTCGCAAAGAGCCGCTTCCATTTTACGGATGGCATCTTCTCTGGTCTTAGCGTAAACAATGAGTTTACCAATCATGGAATCATAAAAAGGTACAATCAGGCAATCCTGTACCAATGCTGTATCAAAGTGTACCCGGGAACCGCCGGGGATATGCAAAAAGTCCACCTGACCGGTGCTTCTTGCGTTGATGCGGCATTCCATGGAATGACCATGCAAGTGAATATCTTCCTGAGTGAAATCCAGAGGAATCTGGCAGGCAATACGAATCTGCCACTTTACGATGTCCACATCGCTGATTTCTTCTGTAATGGGATGTTCTACCTGCAAACGGGTATTCATTTCAATGAAGTAGAAATTCCCGTCAGGTGCCAGCAGAAACTCTACGGTACCTGCGTTTACATAGTTGGCAGCTTTTGCCGCTTTCACAGCTGCATCCATCATTCTTTTGCGGATGTCTTCTGTCATAACAGGGCAAGGTGTTTCTTCCAGCACCTTCTGCTTGTTCAGCTGAAGGGAACAGTCACGTTCCCCCAGACAAACGATGTTGCCGAAAGCATCTGCCAGCACCTGCATTTCCACATGGCGTACGGAAGTCAGATATTTTTCCAGGAACACATCACCGTTGCCAAAAGCGCTTTTGGCTTCTTCAGATGCTGCCAAGAAGGCATGTTCCAGATCTTCTTCTCTTTCCACCACGCGGATGCCCTTGCCGCCGCCGCCAGCGGTAGCTTTTACCAGAATGGGATAGCCGATTTCCGCAGCCAGACGTTTTGCTTCCGCAGGGTCATGAAGGATTTCTGTACCGGGTACCACAGGTACACCGATTTCCTTCATAAGCTGGCGGGAATTGTCCTTGTCACCCATGGCGCGAAGCACATTGCTGTCAGGACCGATGAAAATGATGCCCTTTTCTTCACAAAGTGCCGCAAACTCAGGATTTTCGGACAAAAAGCCATAGCCGGGATGGATGGCTTCCGCATTGGATGCCAAAGCCGCACTGATGATATTTTTCTGGTTCAGATAGCTGTCTGCCGCTGCGTTGGAACCGATACAGATTCTTTCGTCTGCCAGTGCTACGGGCAGAGAATTCTGGTCTGCTTCGGAATATACCGCTACGGTTTCGATGCCCATTTCCTTACAGGCACGAATGATGCGGACAGCTACCTCCCCTCTGTTTGCAATGAGAATTTTTGAAAACATATCCTCTTACTCCTTTATCAGAGCGAAAGAAAATTCCGCACTGACGCATAATTTTCCGTTCACAAAGCCTTTGCCGCTTGCCCAGTAGAAAGGACCTTTGTGTTTGATCAAAGTGCATTCTGTTTCCAAAACATCACCGGGACGCACGCTGTTTTTGAAACGTACTTTGTCCAGACCTGTGAAATAAGGTGTTGCGCCTTCCTGTTCACCGGAAAGAAGCACACAGGTGGACTGTCCCAGAATTTCGCACAGGATAACGCCCGGCACTACGGGGTTGCCGGGGAAATGTCCCTGCAAAAACCACTCATCGGGGCGGATGGTCTTTTTGCCGTAAGCAACGCCATCTCTCAGTTCTGCTTCGTCAACCAGCAGCATATTGTCCCGATGGGGCAGTATTTTCTTCAGTTCTTCCTGATTCATAGGTTTTCGCCTTCTTCCTATCAGTCTTCACGGATACGGAACAGAACCTGACCGTATTCCACGATCTGACCATTGTTGATGCAGATTTCTTCAATGGTACCGCTGCATTCTGCTGCGATTTCATTGAACATCTTCATGGATTCTACGATACATACAGTATCGCCGGCTGCCACATGATCCCCTACGGACACATAAGGTGCTGCACCAGCCTGAGGCGCTACATAAACAGTACCTACCAGAGGTGTTTTCTGTTCATACAGATCTTCTTCAGGGGCAGCGGGAGCTTCGGGAGCTTCGGGAGCTTCGGGAGCTGCCGCAGGTGCTTCAGCCGCCGCAACAGGAACAGCTTCCACAGGAACTGCCGCAGGCATTACCACAGCAGGTGCCACAGGAGCAGAAACCGCTTCCAGCACCAGTCTGTTGTCGCCTTCTGTCAAATCCAGTTTGGTCAAACCGTTATCTTTCAAAATTTTTGCCAATTCGGCAATCTTTGTTGTTTCCATCTATCTCACCCTTTGAATTTTCTAAATGCGATGCAGGCATTGTGACCGCCAAAGCCCAGAGAAGTGGACAGAACTGCTTCCAGTTCCGCTTCCTCCGCTACATTGGGTGTATAGTGCAGATCACAAACTTCATCCTGTTCCTGCAGGTTGATGGTGGGAGGTACCAGAGAGTTGTTCATGGCACAGATTGCAGCGATAGCTTCTGCTGCACCTGCTGCACCCAGCATATGACCTGTCATGGATTTTGTAGAGCTGATATGTACTTTCTGCGCGTCTTCTTCGCCCAGAGCCTTACGGATGGCATTTGTTTCTGTTTTATCGTTCAAGGCTGTACCTGTACCATGGGCATTGATGTAGATTTTTTCTGCGGGAACGCCTTCCAGTTCAGCCATAGCTTCTTTGATCGCTCTTGCGCTGGCTACTGCTGTTTCATCGGGAGCTGTTACATGATGTGCGTCACAGGTGGAACCATAGCCGCATACTTCCGCATAAATCTTCGCGCCTCTTGCTTTTGCGTGTTCATATTCTTCCAGGATCAGTGTGCCTGCGCCTTCGCCCATGACAAAACCGCCGCGGCGTTTGTCGAAAGGCAGAGATGCTGCATTGGGATCTTCAGAAGGGCTCAGTGCCATACATGCGCCAAAGCCTGCCACTGCCAAATTGGTGATGGCTGCTTCACTGCCGCCGCAGATAGCCGCTGTTGTGTAACCGTGACGGATCGCACGATATGCTTCGCCGATACATGTAGTACCGGTAGCACATGCGGTTGTCATGGAAACACAGGGACCCTGTGCATGATATTTGATGGCAATGTTGCCAGCTGCGATATTGCTGATCATTTTAGGGATGAACAGAGGAGAAACACGTCTGGGGCCTTTTTCTTCCAGCGCTTTATAGGATTCTCCAAATGTTTCAAAGCCACCGATACCGCTGCCAAAGTATACGCCCAGTTCTTCAGGGGCGATTTTGCCTTCCAGTTCGCTGTCAGCCATGGCTTCTGCCGCAGATGCCAACGCATACTGTGTAAAACGGTCCAACTTCTTTGCGGACAGTTTATCCATGCAGCACAGAGGATCGAAATCCTTTACTTCTGCTGCCAGTTTATATTTGGATTCGGATACGTCAAAACGGGTGATCATACCGATGCCGTTTTTGCCTGTTTTCAGACCTTCCCAGAAATCAGCCACATTGTTGCCGATGGGGGTTACCGCACCCAAACCTGTTACTACGACTCTTTTCATAAAGTACCTCCTACATGGCCAGACCGCCGTCGATGCGGATCACTTCGCCAGTGATATAATCGGACTGGTCGCTTGCCAAAAACAGCGCAAGGTTTGCAATGTCTTCGGGCTGCGCAAATCTTTTCATTGGAATATGATCGACTAATGCGTTATTTTCAGACAGATTTTCTGTCATATCTGTTGCTACAAAACCGGGTGCAATTGCATTGCAGTTCACATTGCGGCTAGCCAGTTCTTTTGCAACAGATTTTGTCAGCCCAATAAGCCCCGCCTTGGAAGCGGAGTAGTTTGTCTGACCGGGGTTGCCCATCAGACCAGATACAGAGCTGATATTGATAATCTTGCCGCTTTTCTGTTTCATGAAAACAGGGTAAAGCTGCTTGATCATATAGAAAGCGCCTTTCAGATTGGTATCCACAACGCTGTCGAAGTCGGGAACCTTCATCATAGGCACCAGTTTGTCCTTGGTAATACCGGCATTGTTTACCAGAATATCGGCGCCGCCGAAATCTTTGATGATCTGTTTGCAGACTGCGGCAACCTGTTCCGCGTCCGCCACGTTGCACTGGTAAGCTTCTGCCTTTACACCCATTTCCTGCAGAGCTGCTTTTGTTTCTTCTGCTTTCTGGGTATTGCCTGCATACAGCAGCGCGATGTTCGCACCCTGTTCTGCGAATCTTTTACAAATGGCCGCACCGATACCACGGGAACCGCCTGTAACAATGGCTGTTTTTCCTTTCAACATATCTTAGCGTACCTCCTCTGCTACCTGGCGAGCTTCTTCCATGTTGGAAACAGCATACACTTTGCTGTCAGGAAGAATGCGGCTGATGAGTTTCTTCAGTGTGGTGCCAACGCCCACTTCAATGAAAGTATCAAAGCCGTCTGCCGCCATATTTTCAATACTTTCCTGCCAACGCAGGGAATGGTTGATCTGTTTTTCCATCAGATCCCTTACTTCTGCTGTGTAAGGTTTTGTTGTGTAGTTGGAATATACAGTCATTTCGGGCTGTTTTACATCCACAGCCTTCAGTGCTTCTGCAAATTCCTTAGATGCTTCATCCATAAAAGGAGAATGGAAACCGCCGCCTACGGCTACTGGCAGACATCTGCCGCCAGCTTCCTTTGCATCTTTTCCGAAACTGTCGAGTTCATCTTTTTTCCCGGCAACAACCAGCTGACCGGGGCCGTTGTAGTTTACAGGGAACACATTGGGGTATTTTTCCGCCAGTGCTTCCACCTGTTCATTTTCCATTTTCATCACCGCTACCATAGATGCGGGATGTTCTTTTGCGGCTTTCCCCATGGCTGCCCCTCTCGCGCAAGCCAAACGGAACCCATCTTCAGGGCTGTATGCGCCTGCAAAAGCCAATGCGGGGATTTCCCCCAAAGAAAAACCTGCCACAGCCTCAGGCACAATGCCTTCTTCCCGCAGAGCCATTGCTGCTGCAATGTCTGCCAGATACAGGCAGGGCTGTGTATTTTCTGTGATCTTCAATTCTTCGGCTGTACCTTCAAAGCACTGCTGCAAAGTGCCGGGGCGGATTTCCTCCGCCCGAGCAAACAGTTCTTTTACGCTTGCGTTGTTTTCGTAAAAGTCCTTGCCCATACCGGCCTTCTGCGCGCCCTGCCCTGAAAAGACAAAGGCTATTTTACCCATTTTGCAGCTCCTTTCAGCAGTTCTTCCGCTTCGGTCGCGATTTCTTTCACGATTTCCGCTGCGGGCTGTTCTTTTTTCACCATACCGGAAATCTGACCTGCCAGGAAGCAGCCGGCTTTTGTATCGCCTTCTACGGCTGCTTTACGCAGTGCGCCAACCCCCAGCTCTGCCACATCTTCCGCTGTTGTTTCGGGTGCAAATTCCACTTTCAGGAATTCACGGCTGAAAGGATTTTTCAGACAACGGCAAGTGTTGCCGCCAAAACGTCTGCCTGTGGTAACGGTGGAGATGTCAGTTGCTTTGAGAACCATGTCTTTGTAGTTCTGATGCACACCGCATTCTTCCGCCAGCAGGAAACGAGTCCCCATCTGTACGCCTACTGCGCCCAGCATGAAAGCCGCTGCCATACCGCGTCCGTCACCGATGCCGCCTGCTGCCAGTACAGGAATGTTCACAGCGTCGCATACCTGAGGCACCAGAGGCATTGTTGTCATTTCCCCGATATGCCCACCGGATTCGCCGCCTTCTGCGATAACAGCGGAAGCCCCTGCTTTTTCCATCATTTTTGCTGCTGCAACAGATGCAACAACAGGAATCACAGTGATGTTTGCTTCCTTCCACATTCCCATGTATTTTTTAGGCATGCCCGCGCCTGTGGTAACAACCGCTACCTTTTCTTCAGCCACGATTTTTGCCACTTCATCCACATGAGGGCTCATCAGCATGATATTCACGCCAAAAGGTTTGTCTGTCAGTTCTCTGGCAATACGAATCTGTTCACGCAGGTAGTCGCCGCCTGCGTTCATGGCAGAGATAATGCCCAGACCGCCGCCATTGGAAACGGCTGCTGCCAGTTTACCATCTGCAATCCAAGCCATGCCCCCCTGGAAGATGGGGTATTCAATGCCTATCATTTCGCAAATCGGTGAAACAATCATTTCTTTCCCTCCAATTAGTTCTGTTTGCTTTCGATCATTGCTACCAGATCAGCAACAGTTTCTACTTTGTTGTCGCCCATTTCGATTTCTGTGCCCAGTTCTTCTTCCAGGCTCATGAGCAGTTCCATAACGTCCAGAGAGTCGATACCCAGATCAGCAAATTTTGTTTCCATTGTGATTGTGGAAACTTCACATTCCAATTTTTCTGCCAACAGTGCTGCGATTTTTTCAAATACCATGATGCATTCTCCTTTTCTTCTTTAAAAAAATGATTTCGTCTTGTTCAGGGCAGCAAGCTGTCCCCAATATTTCCGCATGATGCGGACTTGTATATGATGCCTTTTTGGCTCATTACCATCTTACAATGCAGGCTGCACTTGCCAGACCGCCGCCAAATGCAGGCAGCAGCAACAGATCGCCTTTCTGCAGCATACCCTTGCGATTCATTTCATCCAGCGCAATGGGGATACTTGCAGAGGAAGTATTGCCATAACGGTCAATATTCACATAAAATTTCTCCTTAGGCACTTTCAGCATCACACTTGCAAAGTCAATGATACGCTGATTTGCCTGATGTGGTACGATGTACTTGATATCCTCAAATGTCAGACCATTCTGCTTGAGTAGATATTTTGTGTCATGGCAAATGGCGTTGACAGCAAATTTGAATGTATCCTGTCCACGCATATGGATATAAGGTTTTTTCTGTTCTCCTTCGTAGAAAGGGGATTTCCCGATGAGCTGCGGAATGTCGATGACATTGTCGCCGCCTTTTACATGGAACACAGAGTCAAGGTAGTTGTCACCTTCACCCAGAACCACTGCCCCTGCACCGTCACCAAAAATAACACAGGTGCTTCTGTCTTCCCAGTCCACAATACGGCTCAATCTTTCTGCGCCAATGACAAGGACTTTTTTCACCTTGCCTCTGGCAAAGAAACCTGCTGCTGTTTCCAGTGTGAAAACAAATGCAGAACATGCCGCGTTGATGTCCATGGTCATGCAGTCCAGACCCAGAATATTCTGAATCATACAGGAAACAGAAGGAGAAATGGATTCCCCGCTGACACTGGCTGCCAGGATCAGATCGATCTCTTCTTTTTTCACACCGCTGTTCTCCAGCGCTGCCAGTGCTGCTTTGGCGCCCATGTCTGCCGCCGTTTCGTTGGTGCTGACGTGGCGTTCTTTTACGCCTACGCGCTGCATGATCCACTCATCATTTGTATCTACAATTTTAGACATATCATCATTGGTTACCACTCTGGGAGGCACATACATGCCCGTTCCCAATATCGAAAAACTCATTCTTTTTTCCTCCTGCAATATGCAATCTTTTGTGCTTACGATATTTAGTCCCCGTTTTGGCAAAAAGGTTACAGGAAATTGATATTTTTTTGCACTTTTTTCCAAACAAAAAGGAAACAGACTTTTCTATCGTAGTAAAAAGCCCCTTTGTTCCCCCGTCAACCTCTTTTTCTCATCCGCATCCACAGCATCACCAACAAACACCAGGAAGCACATACATAGGATAAAAACCCAATGGCGATAAGCATTCTTCTATGCCTCATTTTTTCCGCCAATCGGCAAAATTCCTGTTCAACTGTGTTTTCTGCCGGAATCTGTCCCATACCGGAGGGTCTTTGAGAAAATCTGCGATATTGCTTGTAATACTGACGACAATCGGGACAAGTCCGCAAATGCGCCGCTACACTGTCTTTTGTCACTGGATTTGCCAGCCCATCCTGATACAGAGCCACCAAGTCCATGACGATTTCACATGGCAAATTCATCTTTCAACACCTCCATCATTTTTTTCTTCGCACGGAAAAAAATCACCTTTGCGGAATTTTCACTGATCTTCAGCGCCAGAGCGATCTGAGAAAAGGGCAGTTCCGCATAGATCCGCAGCAGCACCACATCCCGGTATTTCTTCGGAATTTCCTTTACCATGGCGCGGACTGCTTTTTCCACATATTTCTTATGGACATATTCTTCCGGGTCTGCATTCTGCATATAATAGGTATGAACTACCAGATCCAGATTAGCAGAGTCCAGATGCAGTTTGTTGCGTTTGAGATATTTGAAATAAACATGCTTTCCGATGGATGCCAGCCAGGTAAAAACTTCGCACTCTCCGCGAAAACGGTGAAAGGACGTATATGCCTGCAAAAATGTTTCCTGAGCCAGGTCTTCCGCCAAGGCGCGATCCCCGCACAGACGGTGCAAAAAAGCATATACTCTGTCATAATATGCCATATAGAGCATTTCAAATGAGTTCACCTGCTCACCCCCGTTCGCCTGTTTCGCATTACAGTATACCATAAGAAACATGGAAAATCCAGTAACTTTCTATGGTTTCTTTCGCAAATGGGCAGTAAAAAGGACAGATTTCGCTTTCTGGGGCAAAAAAAATTTATTTTCATCTTGACAATTTTATAAAAATAGCGCAAAATATTAGTGTTGTGTATCGGTGTGTGGCTCAGTTTGGTAGAGCGCTACGTTCGGGACGTAGAGGCCGCAGGTTCAAATCCTGTCACACCGATAGACCCGCCGCAGACATCTGGTTTGCGGCATTTTTATTGCAAAAAACCCCTGATTCCAAAGATTGGACAGGGGTTTTTCTTTTGCCGTTTTTTTTCTCAGCGGCGCATATACAAAAGGGGGTACGGATTCCCCTGCTCATCCAAATCAGTTCTTTTGTAAACAGAAAATCCCATATGCTCATAAAAACCAATGGCCTGTGGATTTTGCTCATTGACTGTTACCCGTTCTACCTTTTCATCACGCTCAGCCCGTTCCAACAATTGTTTTCCCAATCCTTTTCCGCGTTCCGCAGACGCAATGAAAAGCATTTCCAAAGACCCGTTTTCTGTTCCCATAAACGCCACAGGCTGTCCTGCTTCTGTTGCCATATACAAACGCGCCACCCCTTCTATGGCCTGCGGCACATAAGGCTTAATGCTGCTTATTTCCTCATCGGACAAAAACAAATGGGTTGCTCTGACAGAATCCTCCCACACTGCCAGCAGCTGTTCTATCAGCATGGGCGTTCTTTCCTGCACTTCCATGATTTTCATATCTTCCTCCGCGTTTTCACACCATGAAAAAAGGAACCTTGGAACGGTTCCCTTTTCATCTTTTTATCATTCTTTTTCTGCCGCTTCAAAAATTTCTTCTGCGGATTTTTTGTAATATCCTGTGCTGTCTTCCGCAACAGTTGCCGCGATCTTTGCGCCATAGTACAGACGACATGCTTCCGCAGCGTCCATACGGTGTGCCTTTGCGATCCGACCGATGACATCAATGAGCAGTTCTGTTCTTTCTTCATAATGCCCATAAGTATCTTCTTCCGCATCTCTTTCCAGCGCCATCATCCCGTCGATCATGCCGATGTAAAAAGAGGTATCCATTTCCGGGAACTGGTTTCTGGTATCCTGCAACAGCTGGATCACGCCATTTTTGTCAAAGGCTTCAAAAACCTTGTTGCCGGGAATGTTTTTTGCATAGCTGTAATATTCGATGCAGGAAACGATCATTCTCAATTCATCCATTTCTGCACGCTCCTTTCCTTCTGTATCATACCTGTTTTTTGTCAAAATTTCAACAGCCGTTTTCGTTTTTGCTTGACAAGTGACGAAAGAAAATGCAGTATGTTGTTATAAAAAGAAAAAGGAGCGATATAACATGATTTCTGTTACCATAGACGAAAGCATCAAAGAACGTTGTCCCGAAGCGGTACTGGGGCTTTTGCAGTGCAAAGTTTCTGTTCATCCCGATGATGAAGAATTTCTTGCGCTGCTCAACAGTAAGATTGCGGAATTATCTGAAGTAGAACTGTCTCAGGCAAACAAACGGGACTATATTCAGTCCACCCGCAAAGCATACAAGGCTCTGGGCAAAGAACCCAACCGCTACCGCAATTCCTGCGAAGCCATGTGCCGCAGAATTGCCAAAGAACGTGGACTTTACTACATCAATAACGTGGTGGACATCAATAACTACCTTTCTATATTGTCCGGCTATTCCATGGGGACTTATGATCTGGCACATGTTACTGGCGGCATCACCTGGAAACGTGCCCCCGAAGGCACCGCTTACCAGGGCATCGGCAAAGATGTGCTGAATATTGAATTCCTTCCTGCCCTCTTCGATGAAGTAGGCCCCTTCGGCAATCCCACCAGCGACAACACTCGTGCCATGATTACCGACGACACCAAAGAAATCCTGCTGGTGTACTACACTTTCAATGGTGGTCAGGAATTGGAATCTCTGCTGGAACTATCCAAAGAACTGCTGGAAAAGCACGCGGCAGGCACAGACTTTGAAATTCAGATTTTGAAGTAAGAAATAAAAAGATGGCAGACTTTTATGTCTGCCATCTTTTTATATGTCATGCTTTTTCAAATATGTACCATTCTTCATCAATCTGCACCATGATGGTTTCTTCCCCTATGGTGTAGGCATTCCCTACACAACCAAAGTTGGATTGTCCATTTTCCGTTGGTACAGCGCCTTCGGATGTTTCTGACATGATTTCTCCCGCAACCGCTTCAGAATCCCCCATAGGGCCTGTCTGGTCTGTGCCATAGTATAAGGTATCATTCACCATAAGCAATCGGTTTTCATAAGCCATTGCCAAGGTATTTTCATCCACTTGTGGCGTTTCCTGTCCACAGGCTGTCAGCCCTAAAAGCAGCCCGAACAGCAGTAATCCCTTTCTTTTCATACAAATTCCCCTTTTCCAAAGGTTCTTTATGCCTCTACCGCAAAAGATTTCAGTCTGTTTGCCGCTTCCTCATCCACGTAAACCTCCAGCAATACCCCTTCTGCTGTATGTTCTTCCCGAATGATTTCACATCTGCCATGTACCCAACCTGTCAAAGCACCTTCTGTGTAAGGCAGCAGCACCGTCATAGACTTACGGAAGCTTTTCAGCAGTTTTTCGATGGTTGCCAGCATCTGTTCCAGCCCCATCTGTTTTCCTGCGGAAATCTGTACGATTTCCCTTGCCATTCTGTCCATAGGCAAAGGCAGTTCCACTTCTCTGTCCATTTTGTTATAAACAGTAATGACAGGTGTATCTTCGCATCCCAGACCTCTCAGGGTGTCATATACCACACGCATCTGTTCTTCTCTGTTTGGATTGGACGCATCCACCACATGCAGGAGAATATCCGCATATTTCAATTCTTCCAGTGTGGCACGGAATGCCTGAATCAGATGGTGAGGCAGTTTCTGGATGAAACCTACCGTATCTGTCAGCAAAATTTCAGAACCCCCTGGCAGTTCTACTTTTCTTGTGGTAGTATCCAGTGTGGCAAAAAGTTTATCCTCCGCCAATACGCCTGCCTGTGTCAGTACATTCAATGTAGTAGATTTTCCCGCATTGGTATAACCTACCAGAGAAACCACGGGCGTACCTTTTTTGCTGCGCTGACTGCGGAGCAGTTCCCGATGAGTCTGGATTTCTTTCAAATCCCGATTCAGTTCCGCAATCCGTTCTTTAATATGACGGCGGTCTGTTTCCAGCTTCTTTTCCCCAGGGCCTCTGGTACCGATACCGCCACCCAGACGGGACATGGATGCACCCATACCAGTCAGACGGGACATGCGGTATTTCAGCTGTGCCAATTCTACCTGAATTTTACCTTCGCCAGAAATAGCCCGTCCGGCAAAAATATCCAGAATAACGATGGTTCTGTCCATGACCTTTGTTTCCAGCATTTTTTCCAGATTTTTCAGCTGTGCCGGAGAAAGTTCATCGTCGCAGACAATGCCTGTGGCATCGTATGTATGAATCATCATTTTCAGTTCTTCAATTTTGCCTTTTCCCAGATAATGGGCAGGATGTACCTTTTCTCTCCGCTGGATGGTACGGGCAACAGCTGTTGCCCCTGCTGTATTTACCAGTTCTTCCAGCTCATCCAGACAAGCTTCCACTGCCATAGCGGAAGGACTGTCCTTGTCCTCCAGCTCAATGCCTACCAGTATCAATCTTTCTTCTGTATCTTTATTTTCATGCAATTCTTTTGCCATGTCTTACTCCTCTCTGCTTTCTTACCGCAGCCATACGCCGTCAAAAGAGAATCTGGCAGGGCCTGTCATATAAACATGGTTGTCGGATTCTCTCCATTCAATTTCCAAAGTGCCGCCCAAAAGCTGGATACGCACTTTTCTGTCACACAATCCGTTGAGCACCGCTGCCACCAGTGTCGCAGATGCCCCTGTACCGCACGCCATTGTTTCGCCGCTGCCTCTCTCCCAAACACGCATACTCATGTGGGTGCGGTCAATGACATGGGCAAACTCGATATTTGCCTTTTTGGGGAACATGGGATGGACTTCTGCCACTTTGCCGTATTTTTCCACTTCAAAATGTTCTGTATCATCTACAAAAATAACCCCATGAGGATTTCCCATGGAAACGCAGGTCACATCAAAGGTCTTGTCCAAAATCTGCAATTTTTCCCCGATAACAGGCATTTTGTCGCTGATAACGGGAATCTGTGCTGCTTCCAGAATGGGTTCCCCCATATCTGCTGTGACAGCAATGACGATGTCGTTCTGAATATGTAACTGCAATGTTTTGATGCCGCCCAATGTTTCCAGTGTGATAACGTTCTTTGTGGTCATTCCTCGTTCATAAACATATTTGCCGATGCAGCGGACAGCGTTGCCGCACATTTCCCCTTCGGAACCGTCCATATTGAACATCCGCATACGGAAGTCCGCCACTTCAGAAGGCAGAATCAATACCAGCCCGTCGGCACCTACACCGAAATGACGCTCGCTCATAGCCACCGCCAGCATATCGGGATATTTCACTTCTTCCTCAAAACCGTTGATATAAATATAATCGTTGCCGCAGCCTTCCATTTTTGTAAAACGCATGCTGTATCCTCCTTGTTATGTAATGGCGGTAGAAAATACCGCCTGTGTTCTTAGTGCTGTCCATGGGTCGTCGGTACCATTTCCCGTTCCTGCGCCACTGCGCTGTAAAGCCGCAGAGACCAAAGCCCTGCCAGACCTACCAGCGCGAAGATCACACGAGCCAGCCAGAACATGGAACCGCCGAAAATAGTCGTTACCAAATCGAATCCGAAAAATCCGATGAGGCCCCAGTTCAGCGCACCGATGATGACAAGTGTCAAAGCAATATAATTCCCTGTTTTCATGCTTTTGACCTCCTAATGGTATGATCAACAGATATATCTGTATCCATAGTATCCCTTGTCTTTTCAATTTTATGAAAAAAGTTTTTCAACTGTATTGGCAAAATCTACCCCTTTGAGATTTCCCACAGCGGAATAGCTCATTTGGGGCTTTGCAAAAATCAGTTCCGCAACATCTGCCAAATCTTTCTGCGTCACCGCTTCTATTTTTTCAATGACTTCTTCCATTTCCTGCACTTTGCCCCGCAGGAGCATAGCAGACCCTGCCGCTGTCATACGGTTCAATGTGCTTTCGGAACCGATGATGAAATTGCTAATCATCTGTTCTTTTGTCACATTCAGAATTTTTTCGGAAATACCTTCTTTCCGCACTGCTTCAATTTCCGCTGCAATGCCTTTGTATACTGCCTCTGCCTGAGAGGGGTTCATGCTGGCGTAAATGGAAAAAAGTCCCGTATCCGCAAAAGCAGTGGTATAGCTGTAAATGGAATAAGTCAATCCCTGTTCCTCACGGATTTTCTGGAACAAACGGGAACTCATGCCTCCGCCGAAAACCGTATTGAAAATTGCCATGGCATATTTCAGGGGATGTTCTCGTTCCAGTCCTTCAAAAGCAATACAAGTATGGAGCTGTTCCACATCTTTTTTCTTCTGAATCCATGACTGGTGGTAAGAAGCCTTTGTTTCCAAAGGAGCATATGGTGCCTTTGCCTGCCATCTGCCAAAGTAATGGTTCAGCATCTCCAGCATTTCTTCCCGTTTGAAGTTTCCTGCCACAGAAAGCACCATATTTTCTGTATGATAATTCTTTTCATAATAAGCCCGGATTTTTGCCGCATCCAGATTGGCAATGGTTTCTTCTGTTCCCAGTATGGGCATGCCTAAACTGCTTTCTCTCCAAATGCTGTCCTGCAAACAGTCATGAACCAGTTCCTCCGGCGCATCATCATACATATAGATTTCTTCTGTAATGACGTTTCGTTCCTTATCCACTTCTTCCTGCGAAAAAGCCGGATGAAGGAGCATATCGCTCATAACTTCCATGGCCTGTTTCACATGCTTGTCCAGCACACGGGTATGATAACAAGTATATTCTTTTGTGGTATAAGCGTTGATCTGTCCGCCAAGTGCGTCCATTTCCTCTGCAATCTGCCTTGCAGAGCGGTTTTCCGTTCCCTTGAACATCATATGTTCAATATAATGGGAAATGCCGTTTTCCTCGGGGCGCTCGTTTCTCGTTCCGTTTTTTACCCAGATACCAAAGGAAATGCTGCGGACATAGCCAATTTCCTCCAGCACCACTTGTATTCCGTTTTCCAATTTTTCTATGGTCAGCATCATTCTTCTCCTGCCTGTTTTTCTCATTAGGGTATTCCATTTTCAGAATACCATACATGTTTCTATCTTTATAGCATAGCAAAATCGGCTTTCCTGTGCAATCTTCTTGGCAATTTTTTCTGCGAATTCGTCTATTGTTCCCACAAACCCTCTGTTTTTTCGTAATGATGGACATTGTTGTCTGATTCTAAATCTGCTACCATGAAACTATACAACTGCGGCATAGAACATCTTACAAATGGGGGGATGATGATGATTAAAAAAATTTTATTGGCAGTCATTGCGGTGCTTTTTGTCTATGGAATCTATCATCTATACAAAACACCTGAGCCTCTGATTACTGGCACTTATTCCTGCCATACAGAAAAAGGAGAATATTATTTTGCGGCAAGAGAAGAAAGCGGAATATTCTACCTCTACGAAAACGAATCTGTCTTCCGAGATACGGATACCGACGATTATGACATGGACAGAGGGATATATGAATCCGGCACCTGCACACTGAAAACCTATGGACATTATCTTCTGGAAAGCGAAACATTAGGGCAACAGGAAATCACCATAAAAAACGGTACATTTTCTCTGGTCATTTCCGGTGAAACATATCTGTTTGAAAAAATGCTGGATTCGCCTACACTCAATGGCAATCTTCATGACATCTATTTGATCGAACATCCAGATGCTCCCGACTTCATTTGATCCCGCAACATACGAATCTTTTCAAAAAAAATGGATAAAACAGAGATTCTCTGCTTTATCCATTTTTATTTTTATGTTATTGCAAATTAATATCTTTCCAGAACGCTTTTTTCAGAATCAGGAGTTTCGTCCTGTACCAGAGCGTCTTTCATGGAGAAGTTCAGTCTGCCCTGTTTGTCGATTTCTGTCAGTTTTACCATAACTTCATCGCCAGGTGCTACAACGTCTTCTACTTTTGCAACTCTCTTGTTTGCCATCTTGGAGATGTGAACCAGACCTTCTTTGCCAGGTGCGATTTCTACGAAAGCGCCGAATGTCATCAGTCTTGTGATGGTGCCTTTGTAGATCTTACCGGGTTCAGGATCGCTGACAATGGCGTTGATCATATCCATAGCACGCTGCATGTCTGCGGGATCTGTACCTTTGATGAAGATCTTGCCATCATCTTCTGTATCGATTTCACAATTTGTTTCTTCGATAATCTTTTTGATGACTTTGCCTCTTGTACCAATAACTTCCGCAATCTTATCCACGTCGATCTGCATAGTTGCGATCTTAGGTGCATATTTGGACAGTTCTTTTCTGGGTTCTGCAATAGCTTTCAGCATAACTTCGTTGAGGATATATTCTCTTGCTCTGCCTGTCTGTGCAAAAGCCTGTTCGATCATTTCGAATGTCAGACCTTTGATCTTCATATCCATCTGGATGGCTGTGATACCTTCGGAAGTACCAGCTACTTTAAAGTCCATATCACCGAAGAAGTCTTCTACGCCCTGGATGTCTGTGATTTCGATAAAGTCATCATCTGTGTCGCCTGTTACCAGACCAACGGAAATACCAGCAACGGGACGTTTGATAGGTACGCCTGCTGCCATCAGGGACAGTGTGGAACCGCAGATGGAAGCCTGAGATGTGGAACCATTGGAGCTCAGGATATCGGAAACCAGACGGATTGCATAAGGGAATTCTTCTTCGCTGGGGATAACGGGCAACAGTGCTCTTTCACCCAGTGCGCCGTGGCCGATTTCACGTCTGCCGGGGCCTCTGGAAGTTTTTGCTTCACCTACGGAGAAACCGGGGAAGTTATAGTGGTGAATGTAGCGTTTGCCTGTTTCGTTTGCATCCAGACCATCCAGACGCTGACCTTCGCTGATAGCGCCCAGTGTGGTTACTGTCAGAGCCTGTGTCTGTCCTCTGGAGAACAGAGCGGAACCATGAACGCGAGGCAGTACGTCTACTTCTGCGCTCAGAGGTCTGATTTCTTCGATACCACGGCCGTCGGGACGTTTGTGTTCTCTCAGAATCATTCTTCTAACAGTCATTTTTTCGAATTTGTAGATGATTTCGTCTACCAGAGCCGCAATGTCTGTATCTTCTTCGGAAATTTCTGTCAGAGCTTCTGTCAGCTGTTCCAGAACTTCTTCTGTGATGACTTTGATCTTTGCATCACGGTCCTGTTTCAGTTCTGCAAAAACAGCTTCTTCCATTCTTGCGTCTGTGATATATTCTGTTACCAGTTTGTAAGCATCTTCGGGAATCACATGTTCTGTGTAAGGAGCTTTTTCCTTACCTTCTTTTGCTGTGATTTCCTGAATGAATTTCACTACTTCCAGGTTGGTGTCGAATGCCAGATGGATGGCTTCCATCATCAGTGCGTCAGGGATTTCGTCTGCGCCTGCTTCGATCATCATAACTTTATCTTCTTTGGAAGATACAGTCAGTGTCAGTCTTGTTTTTTCTCTCTGTTCTGCTGTGGGGTTTACCACCAGTTCGCCATCCACATAACCGATGCTTACGGAAGAAACGGGATCTGTGAAAGGAATATCGGAAATGTTCAGCGCCAGAGATGCGCCGATCATCGCTACTACTTCAGGAGAGCAGTCCTGATCTACGGACATTACTGTTGCAACGATAGCTACGTCGTTTCTGTAATCCTTAGGGAACAGAGGACGCAGAGGTCTATCGATACATCTTGCTGTCAGGATTGCTTTTTCGGAAGGTCTGCCTTCTCTTTTGATGAAACCGCCAGGGATTTTACCTACGGAATACAGTCTTTCTTCGTAATCAATGCTCAGAGGGAAGAAGTCGATACCGTCTCTGGGCTTTTCAGATGCAGTTGCGGTAACCAGTACAGTGGTTTCGCCGTAACGCAGCAGTACTGCGCCGTTGGCCTGTTCCGCTACTCTGCCGATTTCAGCAGTCAGTGTTCTGCCTGCCAGTTCCATGGAATAGGTTCTAAACATGTTCATTCTCCTTTTCTGTCTGTTTTTCTCCTGCACCATAGATCTTCAACTTCAAAAACATGGTCGGCCATATTTGCAAAGTTGGAAATCTATAGTGCAACCTTCTTTGTTTTTGTTTGATAGAAGAAAAGAGAGGAAAAATGTCCTCTCTTTTCCTGATCTTTTGGTTTGTGTCTTACTTTCTCAGACCCAGTTCTGCAATGATTGTACGATATCTTTCGATATCCAGTTCTTTCAGGTAGTTCAGCAGACCTCTTCTCTGACCAACCATTTTCAGCAGACCACGTCTGGAGTGGTGATCTTTCTTGTGGCTTTTCAGGTGGTCTGTCAGCAGAGTGATTCTTGCTGTCAGCAGAGCGATCTGTACTTCGGGAGAACCTGTGTCGTTAGGTGTTCTGCCGTATTTTGCGATAATTTCCTGTTTGTTGATTGTTGCCATGATTTTTGGCCTCCTTAAAAATATTTTTTCTTGCAACCCCGAGAACTAAGTGAAGGTCGGAGCGTCCTGTCACTGAGTCCTGGTTTTACAGCGTTCTCATTTTATCATACTATATGGCCCTTTGCAAGAGCAAAGGCTTGATTTCTTGCGATTTTTTTCGTTTTTTCAGCTGGTTTGAGCTGATTTTTCCGTCTTTTTCTTTGGTTCATAACGGAACTGTGACATCAGCACCGCTACAAACACCACCGCAAAGCCCACTGCCATTCTGGGTGTTACTTCTTCATGGTACAGCAGTACAGAGAAAATAACCCCGAAAACGGATTCCAGGCTCAACAAGATGGTACCCACTGCCGCGTCTGTATGCTTCAAGCCATAAGCCTGAAGGAACAGGCAAAGGGCTGTGGAAAGCAGTGCCAGATACATGACATTTCCCATGGCGCCCATGGAAACTGCCTCCGGCATGCCGTTTGTCAGGATCGTACCAATCCAGCCAATCACCGCAGAGAATGTAATCTGCATGGTGGTCAGCAGAATGGGATCTCTTCCCTTGGAAAACCACGCTACTGCTGTCAAGTCACAAGCGTAAATGACGCCGCAGACCAGTGTCACCACATCCCCCGGCAGCATGGACATATCCCCATTGAGGGAAATCAGGCCGATCCCCGCCAGACAAATGACTGCCGCAATGACATGATTGCGCTGGGGACGTTCCTTGGAAACGAACCAATAGAAAAATGGTACAATCACGCAGTAAACTGCCGTCAAAAAGGCACTTTTTCCCGGTGTGGTACCCATAGTCAAGGCAACGGTCTGTACAGCCGTGGCTGTCCCCATTGTTAAGCCTGTGATGATACCGCCAAGCAAATACCCCTTATCCAGTCTGCCCCATTTTTTGTAGGTAATGACCCAAAGCACCACTGCCGCAATGGTAAATCTTGCCGCTGTGATAAACCAGCCAGAAAGTTCCTCTGTGGCAAATTTCTGAAAAACGAAGGCGCTCCCCCAAATGATGGCTGTCAGAAGCAGCAGCAGATGGGCCCGTGTTCTTTTATTCTCTAACATGATGTTACCTCATATCATTTTATCTGCCCGTATATGATTATTTTTCTTCTTCCGCTTTCCAGTGTTCATATTCCGCAGAAGCAAAATATGCTCTGGTCTGTTCCGCATTTACGGCGATCTGCGCCTGCAATTCGTCTACGCTTTCAAATTTCTTTTCACTACGCAGGAATTTATAGAAGAAAATCTGCAGTTCTTCGCCATAGATCATTTTGTTGAAGTCAAACAGATAGGTTTCCACAATCTTCTGCGTTCCATTTACCGTAGGGTTTTTACCGATATTGGTAACACCGTAATAATACTTGCCTTCATACAGTGTTTTTGTGGCATACACCCCATTGGGAGGGAACAGCTTCAAGGGATGGGCTTCGATATTCACAGTAGGGAAACCGATGGTGCGGCCCAGTTTTTTCCCTTCTTTCACAGTACCCAGAATGAAATAAGGCACTGTCAGCATGCTATTGGCGCTTTCCAGATCCTTATCAATGAGGCACTGACGGATACGGGAACTGCTGACCCGTTCGCCTTCGTACTGCACAGAAGGCACCGCAATGACTTTCACGCCGTGTTCTTCCCCCAAACGACGCAGCATTTCATAATTGCCTGCCCGATTGCTGCCGAAATGATAGTTTTCCCCTACCACCAGCACTTTGCATTTCATGCGCTCAAAAAGCAGCTTTACAGCAAAGTCATTGGCAGACATGGAAGCGAATTCCTCGTCAAAAGGATATTCGATATAAGTATCCACGCCCATCTGCTCCATGGTAAACAGCTTTTCAGAGGGCGCCATAATCAGTGCAAAATCCTCTTTTTTCTTGAATACCAGCATGGGATGAGGAGAAAAGGAAAATACCACGCTTTCCAGATTTTCCTCTGCCGCAAATTCTTTTGTCAGTTGAATCAGGGCACGGTGACCCAGATGCAGACCGTCAAAGTTCCCCAAAGTAATGGCTGTGGGTCTGCTGCGGTCTACCTGCCCGTCTGTAATATGTTCCATTTCGATACTCCTTTAAATCAACATCTTAAATGGTTTGATATAAAAGCCTTCTTCGTCCCGTACTTCATACAGTCCCACCAGATGGTGTTCACTGTCAAAGACAGCAGCAATGTCACCTGCTGTCAGTTCTTTTTCTGCCTCATAAAACTTGGCGTAAACTCTGCCGCCGTTATACAGCATCTTTGTGGACTTAGGAGAAACGATGATTTTCGTGAAATCGGACAATGCCGCTTCCATAGACAGGAAAGCTTCTTCCTGCCGTCCTTCATCTGCCATTGTCTGCAATTCACCCAGCGTGATGGCATCTTCCAGCGCAAAACTGCCGGTACGGGTACGGGTCAGTTCTGCCATATGGGCACCACAGCCCAAAGCCTTGCCAATATCGCTGCAAAGGGTACGGATATAAGTCCCTTTGGAGCAGTCCACATCTATTTCAAAACGGTCAGGAGGCAGAAATCTTACGATATTGATGGCAAAAATCGTAATGGTTCTTGCCTTGCGCTCGATTTCCTTGCCTTCCCGCGCCAATTCATACAATTTCTTGCCGTTGACTTTGATAGCGGAATACATGGGCGGAATCTGTTTCTGTTCCCCCAAAAATCCGGCTACTGCCTGTCTGATTTTTTCCTCATCAAAATCCACTTTTCTTTCTTCCAGCACTTCTCCTGACGCATCTTCCGTTGTGGTGGTGATGCCCAGCCGCACCATGGCACGGTAACGTTTTTTTCCATCCATGATGATGTCCGCCAGTTTTGTGGCTTTGCCTACACAAACAGGCAGTACGCCTTCTGCGTCAGGGTCTAAGGTGCCTGTATGGCCTACTTTCTTTGTATGGAGAATACGGCGTACCACAGCCACTACGTCATGGGAGGTAAATCCCTTTTCCTTTCGGATATTCAAAATACCGTCCAAGTGATTCCCTCCTTACAGCATTTTTTCGATTTCCGCCAGCACCATTTCTTTTGCCTTGTCAATGGATGCCGCAATGGTACAGCCTGCCGCCTTCACATGACCGCCGCCGCCAAATTTCTGTGCCAATGCGCAGACATCTCTGCCATCAGCGCCACGGAAGCTTGCTTTGACTTCTGTTTCTGTCTTTTCATAAAGGAAACATGCCACTTCTGCCCCCTGCACGCCTTTGAGGTAATTGATGATAGCGTCCAGTTCCTTATTGGTGCCGTTGCAGGCAGCAATTTCGGCGGAAGTGATGGTAGCGCATACCACTTTGCCGTCAAAATACAGCTTGGCATTTTCCAGAGCCTGTCCCATGATTTTCATTTCGGAAAAACTGCGGCTGTCGAAAAAGCGGTTATAAATATCTGTAAAAGGAATGCCTGTTTCCATTAAAGCCCCTGCCACGCGCATGGTGTTGGGGGATGTGGAAGAATGACGGAAGCCGCCAGTATCATAAATAAGACCAGCATAAAGCCCTGCCGCCATATTCTGATCCACAGGGTAATTTCCTTCCAGAAAACCGTATACGATTTCAGATGTGGAAGAAGATGCACCTTCCACATAATTATACTGACCGTAATAAGTATTGCTGCTGTGGTGGTCAATATTGATGGTCACATCTGCCTGTTGGAACCAATCCGCCGCAGCTCCCAGACGGCCTTCGTCGCCGCAGTCCAGTGCCAGAAACAGGTCAGCTTTTGCCACTGCTTCTTTCACCAGATGCTTACCGGGAATCACATCATACTTGGGTGCATAATGCTCCAGCAGTACAGTTACATCTTTGCCGGCTTTTTCCAATGCCAGCCCGAAAGCAAGGCAAGCCCCGATGGCATCGCCGTCGGGATTGGTATGCCCTGCAATCTGAATGGTCTTTGCCTGTGCAATTTTTTCCAGAATTTCCTGTTTTGTATTATTCTGCATCCTTCTGCACTTCTCTTTCCTCACGGTCTTTGGCAATCTGCGCCATGAGCTGTTCCATACGAACGGCATATTCCGCAGATTCGTCCAGTTTGAAAATCAGTTCCGGTGTCAGACGCAGATTTACACGTTCTGCCACCAGATGGCGGATGAAACCGGAAGCGTTTTTCAGACCTTTCATCACGCTTGCTTTCTGGTTTTCATCCCCCAGCACAGATACATATACTTTGCAGTATTTCAAATCCTGCGTGGTATCCACACGCACCACGCTGGTCATAGCGCCGATGCGGGGGTCTTTCAATTCTCCTCGTACAATCTGAGAAACTTCCTTGAAGATTTCGTCATTGATACGGGAAATTCTTGTATTGTTCTTCATATATTTCTCACCTGCTTATCTAGGTACTTCTACCATGGTATAGGCTTCGATCCAGTCGCCTTCTTTCACGTCGTTGAACTTCTTGAATACCAGACCGCATTCATAGCCCGCAGCAACTTCTTTTACGTCGTCTTTGAAACGTTTCAAGCTTTCCAGATCGCCTTCGTAAACAACGATACCGTCACGAATGATACGAACCTGGCAGTTTCTTACGAACTTACCGTCTTTTACATAGCTGCCGGCGATAGTACCAACACCGGACGCTTTGAACAGCTGACGTACTTCTGCATGACCCAGTACCTGTTCTTCGAATACGGGATCCAGCAGACCTTTCATAGCAGCTGTGATGTCTTCGATAGCGTTATAGATGACACGGTACAGACGAACGTCAACTTTTTCTTCATCCGCAAATGCTTTTGCAGCGGGTTCGGGACGTACGTTAAAGCCGATGATGATGGCGTTGGATGCGGAAGCCAGCATAACGTCGCTTTCTGTGATAGCGCCAACACCGCCGTGGATGATGCGTACACGTACTTCCTCGTTGGACAGTCTTTCCAGACTCTGACGAACGGCTTCTACGGAGCCCTGTACGTCTGCTTTTACAACGATGTTCAGTTCTTTCATATTACCGCTCTGAATCTGAGAGAACAGGTCGTCCAGAGATACTTTCTGTGGTGTTTCTTTGATCATGTTTTCTCTGTTCTTCGCGATGATGCTTTCAGCAACCTGTCTTGCCTGTTTATCATTTTCTGCTACATAGAAGCTGTCACCAGCGGAAGGTACTTCAGACAGACCCAGGATTTCCACGGGAGTGGAAGGGCCAGCTTTTTTCACGCGTCTGCCCTTATCGTCGGTCATCGCACGAATCTTACCATAAGCCGCACCAGCAACGATGGGGTCACCTACCTGCAAAGTACCGTTCTGTACCAGTACAGTTGCAACAGGGCCTCTGCCTTTATCCAGCTGTGCTTCTACGATAGCGCCTCTTGCGTTTTTGTTGGGGTTTGCTTTCAGTTCTTTCATTTCTGCTACCAGAATGATCATTTCCAGCAGAGAATCCAGACCGTCTTTTGTCACTGCGGAAACAGGTACACAGATAGTCTGACCGCCCCAGTCTTCCGCTACCAGACCATATTCTACCAATTCCTGTTTTACACGGTCAGGGTTTGCAGAGGGTTTATCCATTTTGTTGATAGCAACGATGATTTCAACGCCTGCTGCTTTAGCATGGTTGATGGCTTCTACTGTCTGAGGCATAACACCGTCGTCTGCCGCTACAACCAGGATTGCAATATCTGTGATCTGTGCGCCACGCATACGCATTGCTGTAAATGCTTCGTGACCGGGTGTATCCAGGAATGTGATGGGCTTGCCGTCGATCTGTACAGTGTAAGCACCGATGTGCTGTGTGATACCGCCGGCTTCGCCTTTTGTTACGTTGCTGTGACGGATAGCATCCAGCAGGGATGTTTTACCATGGTCAACGTGACCCATAACAACGACAACAGGAGGTCTTTCTTTCAGATCTTTTTCGTCGTCTTCTTCCTCTGCGAAAACTGTTTCCAGAATATCTTTTTCTTCTTCCTGTTCCAGAATGACATTATAGTCTTCCGCAATGGCAGCAGCTGTGTCAAAGTCCAGTGTTGCGTTGATGTTCAGCATCTGACCTTTTTTCATCAGCGCCATTACCAGATCAGAGCCTTTTTTGCCCAGCACTTCTGCCAGTTCTTTCACGCTGATGGAAGCAGGAATGGATTTGATTACAGGTTCTGCTGCTTTTTCAGCTGCTTCCAGCGCTTCCAGTTCTGCCAAGAGCGCCGCTTCTTCTTCCATTTCACGTCTTCTGCGTTCCAGAGGGTTTTCTCTGGGTTTCTGGTCTTTTTTGCCTTTGCCTTTTTTGTCTTTTTTGCCCTGATTCTGATTGTTCTGGGCGTTGTTGTTCTGGTTTTTATTCTGGTTGTTGTTTTTGTTCTGATTGTTATTATTCTGCAGGTTCTTGCCGTCCTGCGCTTTTTTGTTTTCGCCCTTGTTTCTGTTATCCTGTTTGGGAGCTTCTTTCTGCTGATTTCCCTTATGCTGTTCTTTCACTTCCTGCTTAGGAGCTTCTTTTTTGGGTTCTTCCGCTTTCTGTGCAGGCTGATACAGCTTTCTGATCTTGTCCGCGTCGCTTTCCTCGATCATGCTCATATGGCTGTTTGCTTCCATACCTACACTCTTCATTTTTTCCATCAGTTCTTTATTGGCTACGCCCAACTGCTTTGCCAGTTCATAAATTCGCATTTTTGACATTCGCCGCACCTCTTCTTTCTCTTACATCTATTCCAAATCCTTTACTCTGCGTTTTCTGCTGTCTGTGCAAGCTGCTGCAGTTTTGCCGCAAATCCCGCTTCTGTCACAACCAGTACCGCGCGAATCTCCTCGCCGACAGCTCTGCCTAAATCTGCCTTTGTTCCCAGTTCCAAAATCGGAACTTCATAAAACGATGCAGAGTTATGAAATTTTTTCTTTGTATTTGCCGATGCATCTCCTGCCACAATGACAAGACATGCCTTTTTGCCGCGTATGGCTTCCTCTGCCGCCACTTCGCCGCCTGCCACTTTATTGGCCCGCTTGCAAAGTCCCAGCAGGGAATAAAACTTACGCATGATTTTCTTCTCCTTCCAGCTGTGCCAGCAGGGCTTCATATACGTCCTTGGGCACAGGTGCCTTGAAGGAGCGTTCCAGACCTTTGGACTTCTGCGCCTTTGCCAAGCATTCCGTATTGGGGCAAATATATGCGCCCCGGCCCGGTTTCTTGCCTGTACGGTCCAGAGAAAATTCGCCTGCATCGTTGCGCACGATGCGGATCAATTCCCGTTTGTCCTTCATTTCCTGACAGCCGGTACATTTTCTGAGGGGGACTTTCCGTTGTTTCATCATGCTGCCACCTCCTCTATGTTTACGCTTCTTCCTGTGTTTCTTCCACAGCGATTTCTTCTGCTGCTTCTGTTTCCACAGCTTCTGCGCCATCTTCCATGATTTCTGTCATTTCTTCTGCTGCATCTTCTGTTTCTTCTACTGGATCTTCAGCCAGGAAGTTTGTTTCTCTTGCCTGTGTTTCGCTCTTGATGTCGATTCTCCAGCCTGTCAGTTTTGCAGACAGTCTCGCGTTCTGACCTTCTTTACCGATAGCCAGGGACAGCTGATGGTCAGGCACAACGATCTTTGCGCTCTGTTCTGCTTCGTTGATGGCAACTGCCAGAACTTTGGAAGGGCTCAGAGCAGCAGCGATGAATTCCTTGGGATCTTCGCTCCAGTTGATTACGTCGATCTTTTCGCCGCCCAGTTCGTTTACGATAACATTTACACGATAGCCGTTCTGACCAACACATGCGCCCAGAGCGTCCACGTTTTCGTCTTTGGAGTAAACAGCAATTTTTGTTCTGCTGCCTGCTTCTCTGGCAATGCTCTTGATTTCTACGGTACCGTCATGTACTTCAGGCACTTCCTGTTCAAAGAGACGTTTTACCAGTTCGGGATGTGTTCTGGAAACATAGATCTGAGGGCCCTTTGGTGTCTGTTTCACTTCCAGCACATATACTTTGATACGATCCATGAAATTATACTGTTCGCCGGGAATCTGTTCGTTGGCAGCCAGCACCGCATCAATTTTGCCCATCTGTACAATGATGTTTCTTCTTTCTTTTCTCTGTACAATAGCGGTCACTACTTCACGTTCTTTTGTGATGTACTGATTGTAGAGGATTTCTCTTTCCGCTTCTCTGAATTTCTGTACAACTACCTGTTTTGCTGTCTGCGCAGCCACACGGCCGAAGTCTCTGGGTGTTACTTCCAGATCCACAGTGTCACCAATCTGATAGCTGGGGTTCAGGATTCTTGCTGCCATCAGGTCGATTTCGTTCTGTTCGTCCATAACTTCTTCCACAACTTCACGCTGTGCGTAACAAGCAACGTTACCTGTTTCTCTATCAATGACAACTTTGATGTTCTGGTTAGAACCAAAGTTCTTTTTGCATGCGGAAACCAGAGATGCTTCAATGGCTTCAAAAATGATTTCCTTGTCGATGCCTTTTTCTTTTTCAATCAAATGCAGTGCTTCGATAAATTCTGATCTATCCATTTTCCTATTCCTCCCTTATCCTCAGAAAATAACAGCCAACCGCACATCAGCGGTATCTTTTTGTACAAATTCGCGAACGGTACCGTCTTCTTCTTCCAAAGAGATGACACCGTCATTGAGTCCCAGCAGTTTACCCTGGAACTGTTTCTGTCCGTCCACAGCCTTATAGAGCTTTACATCAATGATTTCTCCCTGAAATCTGATGAAGTCCGCATCCTTTTTCAGGGGGCGATCAATACCGGGAGAGCTTACTTCCAGCACATAAGCCTGTTCGATGGGGTCTTTTTCATCCAGCTTTGCTTCCAGCGCACGGCTGACAGCTTCGCAGTCATCAATGGAAACGCCGCCTTCTTTGTCGATATACACACGCAGATACCAGTTAGCGCCTTCCTTTACAAATTCCAAATCCACCAGTTCCAGACCTCTTTCTGCCACAATGGGTTCCAGAAGAGGCAGTACTTTCTTTTCCGTATTGCTCTTTGCCATTTTTTCACCTCGTATATATTTTTGCCTAAGCAACAACAAAGAGTGGGCTTTCACCCACTCTTTTCTCTGCCATTTCCGCTTGTTACTGTTGTTAGTATACCATTTTTTCGTACCTTATGCAAGCATTTTTCCTTTATTTCCCGAAAAATCAAGGAATTTGGCTATGATAGAAAAAAACATTCTCTATTGTTTCTCTGCCGCTTGCTGTGATATGATAGAAGGGCAAAAAGGAGGGTTCATTTTTGAAGAGACATGATATTTTCACCATACACGCAGCGCCTTTTTACGCTTACCGCAAACAGGTCATCCTGCGTCAGGCACAGAAATTGAAACAGGTTTTTCCTGATTTTGAAATATTATATTCCATCAAAACCAATCCATTCTTCCCCATTTTGCAGACCGTTTCCGAATTCGGTCTGGGGGCTGACGCCGCTTCTGCCAAAGAGGTGTCAGAAAGCCGCCGGGCAGGGATTCCTTCCGAGCGAATCTATTTTTCCGCTCCCGGCAAAACACGGGACGAATTGGAGGACGTCATTGGACGCTGTCACATCATTGCCGACAGCTTTCACGAACTTGACCTGTGCAACCGTCTTGCACAGGAAAAACATGCTGTTCTGCCCATCGGCATTCGTGTCAATCCGGCATTTTCCACGGAAGGAACAGAAGGAGGGCCTTCCCAATTCGGCATTGACGAGGAACAGCTCCTCTCTTCCCATGCGTTCGACGATTTTCCTGCCCTGCGTCCTACGGGCATTCATGTACATATCCAGTCACAGATTCTGGATGCAGACCAGCTGACAGCCTACTATGCCCATGTGCTGACATTGGCGCTGCGGCTGGAGCACCTTTGGGACACCAAACTTTCCTACATCAATTTCGGCAGCGGTTTAGGCATTGTCTACGATCCCGACACCCAAAAGCCCTTGGATTTGGATGCCCTGCAAAAAAAGGTGTCTACGGTCTTTGATGCTTTCCGTCCTCGTTTGCAGGCAAAATTCCTGCTGGAAAGCGGACGTTTTCTGGTGGGAGAAAGCGGCGTTTATGTCACAGAGATCATGGACATCAAAATTTCCCGAGGCAAGACATACTACATTGTCAAAAACGGTGCCAACGGCTTTTTCCGCCCTGTCATAAAAGAATTGATGACAAAAGACCAGCACAACCCTTCTCCGGCAGAACCTTTCTACACCTGCTCCAACATCTCACAGGTGACACTGCTGGCTGATCGGGAAGGTACAGAAACCGTGGATATTGTAGGCGGTCTGTGCAGCCGTTATGACCTGCTGGCATCCAATGTAACACTGCCTCGAGCAGAAGTAGGCGACCGTCTGCTGTTCACAAATGCCGGCAGTTATGGTTATACCCTGTCCCCTTTACTTTTCGGCTCCCAAACACCGCCGGATCAGCTCTGGCTGGAACATGAAACCGAAATCTGAATAAGTCAATCTGGAAACTTCATTCAAAAAAAGTATAGCTGGAATCCTGAAACATCAAGGACTCCAGCTATTTTTTTGTCATAATTCTTATCAGGATAACGTTGGTGGTTTTCCTTAATTCTCCTAAAGAAAGCCCACTTCTCTGTCGTTGTCCTTTTTATTTTCTTAACATCCGCAAAAACAAAAAGCAGAGAGAACTTTGCAAAATCCCCTCTGCCTTATTTGCTTTATACTGCTTTTTTGTATTTATGTGGTTAGCCTTACGAATCGTTCTTACAGTACTTTGTTCAAGAAATCCTGTGTTCTCTTGTTTTGTGGATTGCCGAAAACTTCTTCCGGTGTTCCTTCTTCTACGATGTAACCGCCGTCCATAAATACGACACGGTCTGCCACTTCGCGGGCAAACCCCATTTCGTGGGTTACAACCACCATGGTCATGCCTTCTGCCGCCAATTGTTTCATAACTTCCAGTACTTCCCCTACCATTTCAGGGTCAAGTGCGGAAGTGGGTTCGTCAAAAAGCATGATATCCGGTTCCATTGCCAGCGCACGTGCAATTGCTACACGCTGCTGCTGACCGCCGGAAAGGCTTGCGGGGTATACATCTGCTTTTTCCAGCAGACCTACCCGATCCAGCAGTTTTTTAGCTTTTTCTTCCGCCTGTTCCTTTGTCATACGTTTTCTGTCAACAGGTGCCAGCATGATATTCTGCAACACAGACAGATGAGGGAACAGATTGAACTGCTGGAACACCATACCAATATTCTCACGAATTTTATTGATATCGGATGTTTTTGCCATCAGATCGTAATCGTCTACGATGATTACGCCGCCAGTAGGTTCCTCCAATTTATTCAGACAGCGCAGGAATGTACTCTTCCCGGAGCCGGAAGGCCCGATGAGACAAACTACTTCGCCTTCTTTGACTTCCATATTGATGTCCTTGAGAACCTCCAGACTGCCAAAGCTTTTTTTCAGGTTTTCAACTTTTACCTTAATCAATTTGCCAGCCTCCTCTCAAGCAGTTTGAACAGTTTTGTCAAAATGATAACCAGTACATAGTACCATACCGCAACGATTGCGTATGTTTCAAATGCACGGAAGTTGTTTGCGATGAGCTGCTGGCTCTGACGCATCATTTCCGCCACACCGATAACAGACAGGATAGACGTATCTTTCAGTGTGATGATGAACTGGTTTGTTACAGAAGGAATAACGATACGGAATGCCTGAGGCAGGATGATCTTCCGCATTGCTACGCCGTGGGGCAGACCCAGGCTGCGTGCCGCTTCCATCTGACCTTTATTGATGGCACTGATACCACTTCTGAAGATTTCAGACAGGTATGCACCGGAGTTCAGCATCAGTACGATGATGGACGCTGTAAATGAAGTAATTGGCATATTCAGCGCCGCACTCAGACCGAAGTAAATGAATGTCGCCTGTACCATCAGTGGTGTACCACGAATGATGCTCAGGTAAGCTCCGGAGAGCTTATTCAAAATGAAAGATTTGGAGATGGAACAGAAGCAGGACAGCAAACCTACCAAAATCCCCAGAATCAAAGAACAAACTGTCATAGCAATGGTCATTTTCAGCCCTTCGAACAGACGAGGGGAAATGCTCACTGCATATTCAAAAAAGTTTGAAGAACCGCCCACAGCCAGTGCAAAATGACCTGTCTGAGGGAACATGTTCGTCATTGCTGTTACAAAAATCTCACCCATAAGGCACTACTCCCAACTAAAATACAAAAAATTTCCTTTCGGATCAAAAATCCTTCGGCAAAGGATTATTCCTGAATATATGTGTTCAGGATTTCGTCATATTTACCGCTTTCTTTCAGGTTCGCAAGACCAGCGTTGAACATTTCCAGCAGTTCTGCGTTTTCACCTTTGTTTACAGCGAAACCATAGGAGCTGCCCTGTTCTTTTTCTGTTACCATTTTCAGGCCGGAACCCTGAGAGATTGCATAACCCATTACAGGATAGTCTTCGAAGCAAGCAACGGAGTTGCCGGATTTAACATCCAGATACATGGAGTTGGAATCGTCAAATACAACTGTTGTGAAACCATACTTATCTTTGATGGATTCAGCGAATGTCTGACCTTCTGTACCGATCTTAACAGCTACTTTTTTGCCTGCCAGATCTTCATAGCTCTTGATGTCTTCGTTGTCTTCTTTTACGCCCATAACAACGCCGCTGTCGAAGTAAGGTTCAGAGAAGTCGAATTTTTCCTGTCTTTCAGGTGTGATGCTCATACCAGCGATAACGCCGTCAACCTGACCAGCTTCCAGAGCCTGAACAGCTGCATTGAAGCCCAGAGACTGCAGTTCGATTTCAAAGCCCTGATCTTCTGCGATTGCGTTCAGCAGGTCAATGTCGATACCTACGAATTCACCAGCGTCGTTCTGGAATTCAAAAGGTGCAAATGTTGTATCTGTACCGATTTTATAAACTTTGCCAGTTGTAGCAGCATCGCCGCCATCTTCTGTTGTTGCAGTATCGCTGGAGCCACCGCAAGCTGCCAAGCTGAATACCATTGTCAGTGCCAATGTTGTTGCTGCAAATTTCTTGAATAAACTCATTGTAATTCCTCCCTTTTCTCTTTTTAACATATTTATGGTATGCCGTACGCCATCAGCGTACCAGCGCATATCAGTCCTTTTGATCCAGCATGGCTACCAGCGAACTGGTTCCCAGACGCTCTGCGCCAAGTTCCAGAAATTTCTCCGCGTCAGCAACACTTTTGATGCCGCCTGCCGCTTTGATCTTGGTACCAGGCTGTACATGCTTCGCGAACAGTTCCACATCTGCAAATGTAGCACCGCCGCCGGCAAATCCTGTGCTTGTCTTGATGTATTCTGCCTCAGAACGGCTGACTACATCGCACATACGGATTTTTTCTTCTTCTGTCAGCAGACAGGTTTCTACAATTACTTTCAGAATTCTGCCCTGACATGCTTCTTTCACGGCATTGATCTCTTCCAAAACCTTCTGATCTTTTCCGTCTTTGACCCAGCCGATATTGATGACCATATCAATTTCATCTGCGCCCTTTGCGATGGCATCTTTTGTTTCTGCCACTTTCACCGCTGTGGTCTGATACCCATTGGGAAAGCCAATGACGGTACAAACCGCCAAACGCCCCTTCAGATATGCCGCTGCATCCGCAACGTAAGAAGGCGGGATACAAACAGAGGCTGTTTTATGGGACAATCCCTCGTCACAAATCCGCTGGATATCTGCCCATGTGGCACCCTGCTTCAGCATGGTATGGTCTACATGTGAAAGAATGAAATCCTTTTGCATATATACATCCTCTTTTCATCTGTTATACATACTCAGCCATTATAACACAAAATGAAACACACAACAATACAGAAAAATTTATCAATTTCCAAAACTTTTTTCTATGGATTCGCGATTATTATTAAAATTTCACATATTTTTATATCACCTTCGGTTTTGACCGAAAATTTCATCCTTTTTACAAATGCACAAATGTCAATACTTTGAAAATCTTAACGTTTTGTTGATGCAAAAAATTTATGAATTCGCCGTTTTTTTCCAAATTTCTCAATACTTTTGCATATAAACGTAAATTTATGAATAAAAATACATTTTTGTTTTCCAGAACCACTGCTTGCGTCCATTACATAAAAAAAGTGAAGAAAACATCTCTTTAAATAAGGATATTTCTTCACTTTTTTCATTCTTTACATCTTATATTCTGTTGTCTGCAAATACTTATCTGGCATTCTGCATTTCCTGTGCCATCTGTGCCATGGCGTCTTCTCCCAGATTGCAGTTATCGGCTGTCATACTGTAAAACAGATCACCGTCTTTCCAGGAATAGATTTCCATAACACTTTCCAACACTTCATCTGTGCCATAAGAAATAATCAGTTCGCCACTCATTTCTCTTTCTTTATCTTCCGCTGTCAATTCATAGCCTTCTGGCACAAATTTATATAGATGGCTGCTGTAGCCTTCCTGCAATTCTTCCCCTGCATCAGTAAAAGGATTGCCGTCTTGTGCAGTCACCACCACTGTTTTTCCTTCTTTTTCATAAGACAGTGTCATCAGCGCATATGGGTCACCTATGTTATTTCCGTTTTCATCCTGCCCGTACATTTCGCCGGTGCCGCCATTGACAAATGTAAATCCATTAGTAAAGGCTTCTACGGTTTTCATATCAAATCCCACTTTTTCTTCCGCCTTTTCAAGCTGCGCATAGCTTGTAACATCAATGGTCGTCCGTGACTCTACGCCGCTGAAATGGACTGCCGCATAACAGGTAACAGACGCGAAGCATACAATAGCAGCAACTGCAATTCTTTTTGGTGTAAATAATTTCATGGAAATTCTCTCCTTCCGCTCTCTTGACGCCGCTTCTCTTTTGATGCGTTCCAGCATCATAGGATCCGTATTCAGATACTCTGTCCGTTTTTCCATGGCATACTGAATCATTGCGTCCAATTCATCTCTTTTCATAAACCAGTTCCCCCTTCCGCTGTGTGTGTTCCTCCGCCAAAGCCTTCCGCAGACGGCTTTTTGCCGCAAACAGTCTGGATTTTACCGTTGTTTCCAAGGATGATGTGATCTGTGCGATCTCCTTGATAGAAAAATCATTGAAATAGTATAAGATCAACGTGGTTCGCTGCTTCTGCCCCAGACTGTCGATGGCAGCGTAAAGCTTTTCGTACATGGCCTGCTGTTCACTGGGATAACTGTCAAATACCGGCGGCAGACCTTGTGCCCCTTCCGCCAGAATTTCTTCCGCAGGCATCAGTTTTTGTTTCTTTTTCGTCTGCTTCCAGGCACATCTGATCAGGGTCTTAAAAAACCAGGATGAAAAGCAATATGGATTTTGCAGCTTTTCGATTTGCAGCAGACAAGTCACAAAAGCCTCCTGGGCAATATCCTCTGCCAGAGGAACCTCCCCACAGATCAGGGCAGCAGTGCGCACCGCTTTTTGCTCATAAGCAGCGAAGATTTCGTCAAAGGCGTCTGTGTTTCCCGCCTGCATCTGACGAACCAGAGCTGCCGTTTCTTCTATGGTCAAAGCCAATGCCTCCTTTTTTCTTTCGTTTGACGCGTCTACTTTATAGAGCAAATTTGTAAGAGAAAGGTTTGCTGTTTTTCCAAAAAAATTTAAAAATTCAGTTTTTTTCGGAAAAAGCTGTATGCCATCACTCCTAACACACCGCTTCCGCCAATAAACAGCAAACGACTGATCTTCATCACATCCGCCAAGGGCCCAAATATAAGCATCCCCAGTGGAAATGCCATGGACATGGCGATCTGCAAGAAGCTGAATACCCTGCCATGATATTCCTGAGGCACTCTATTCTGCAAAAAAGCAGTTATAGGCGCATTATAACAGGGCGACGCAATGCCAATGAGGGTATTGCAAAGCAAATAAATCCCAAATGTCGGAGCAAGACCAATTCCAAACATGAGTATTCCATACCATGTACCTGTCAAAAGAGTTGCTTTGGCACGCCGTGGATACCCTTTCCATACAGCCAACAGCAATCCCCCTAGAATCATGCCCAAGCTATAAGTCATCTCACTACATGTTAGCCGCCAAACTTCCTTTCCAAAAGAACGGGACACCAAAAGAGGTGTCAAGAAGGCTGACGGCGTTACAAAAAACAATGTCATGAATTCGAATATCAGCAAATAGCGCACATCCTGTTTTCTTCGAATATATGCAATACCTTCCGCCATCTGTACCCATGAAGAAACCTCTGTTTTCCGCTTCAATTTGGGAATCATAACCGTTGCCGTAATGGAAATTCCAATCATTGCTGTGATTACATCCAAAAACAATGTCGCTTCTATACCAAGGATGCCCAAAACAGCCCCGCTGGCTACCGGGCCTAAAAAATTGGTAATGGCAGAGCTGGTGCTTTGTATGCCATTGACCTGTACCAACGCTTCTTTGGGTACCAGTTGGGGAATGACTGCCTGTACTGCCGGTGTTTGTATGCCAGAACCAACGGAACGTATTGCAAGCACCACAATAACGCTCGCCGTTGTAGCTGTTCCCATCAAAAAACTGATTCCTAAAATTCCTGTTACAAAAGCAATCACCCCATCAGAAATCATCATCAGTTTTTTTCTGTCATATCGATCCAGCCATGTGCCCGCAAAAAGAGAAATCAAAACCTGCGGCAAAAATCCGCAGATAGTAGAAAGTGTCAATACCTTCCCAGATCCTGTATGCAATGTCAGATACCATACCATAGCGTACTGCACCAATACCGAACCAAAAAGAGAAATGGTCTGTGCAGTCAAGAACTTACCTGTTTGTATTTTCCAGTTTTCATACATATCAAATCGTCCTTCCTTTTTAAAAAAGGGCGCAAAAAATCCACGGCTGCCCTTCTGCTGTCTGCAAAAAGGCTTTCCGCGGATATTCTTTCTTTTCGGCACGCAAACAAAACATAGTTTCCTATGTTTTCATGCCGATCTTATGTAAAAGAATCTCCGCCCCATACAATCTCGATCGGTCTTATTGTACAGAGCTGATTTTCCTTGTGAAAACACAAACTTTATCCGGTTTCATAGACGTTCATCTCCTATTTGCATCATACCACGGTTTATTTTCATTGTCAAAAAAACTCCCGTGCCAAAGCGACACGGGAGCAAGGTATTTTTTATTTCCAATATTCCACTGCGGATTTGAACAGTTTCATATCAAATTCGCCGGGTACGTTCTGATACAGACGGTCAGCGATACGTTCGGAGTGACCCATCTTACCCAGTACACGACCATCGGGAGAAAGCAGACCTTCGATAGCGAAGGCAGAGCCGTTGGGGTTGTACTGAATGTCGTTTGTAGGGTTGCCGTTCTGATCTACATACTGTGTGAGGATCTGACCATTTTCTGCCAACTGACGCAGCAACGCTTCATCTGCCAGCAGACGGCCTTCGCCGTGAGAAATAGGCACGGTGAAGATATCGCCAGGCTGTACGTTAGACAGCCAAGGAGATTTGTTGGAAGCCACACGAGTGCGAACCAGTTTGGACTGGTGTCTGTGGATGGTGTTATAAGTCAGTGTCGGGCAGTTTTCATCGGTGTCGATGATCTTACCGTAAGGCACCAGACCCAGTTTGATGAGCGCCTGGAAACCATTACAAATACCACAAATCAGACCATCTCTGTCTTCCAGCAGTTTTGTTACAGCTTCTTTTACTTCAGGGTTTCTGAAGAATGCTGTGATGAATTTACCGGAGCCATCAGGTTCGTCACCGCCAGAGAAACCACCGGGGATGAAGATCATCTGGCTGTCGTTCAGTTTCTTCGCGAATGTTTCTACGGAGTTTGCGATACCAGCTGCGGAAAGGTTGTTGATGACAAAGATTTCCGCTTCTGCACCTGCACGTTCCATAGCTTTTGCGGAATCATATTCGCAGTTTGTGCCAGGGAATACAGGAATCAGAACCTTAGGTTTCGCGAACTGCAAACGAGGTTTTGCGAAACTTTCCGCACGATAGGTAAATGTAGGCAGTTCTTTTGCTTCTGTTTCGATGTTGCAAGAATAAATGGGTTCCAGTTTGCCTTCGTAAACATCGTACAGGTCAGCCAGGGCGATGGAAACGCCGTCTTTTGCGATGGCATTGCCGCCGATTCTACCCAGCAATGTGCCAACTTCGTCTTCGCTGCTCAGTTCCAGCACAAATGCGCCGTAAGCATAACCGAAGATATCTTCTTTGGTCAGGCCATCTGCGTATGTGAAGCCGATGTCGTTACCCATTGCCATTTTCAGCACTGCTTCTGCTACGCCGCCATATGTGGGGGTGTAAGCTGCGCAAACCTTGCCAGCACGCATCAGGTCATTCACCTGTGCAAACAATGCTTTCAGGCTGTCAGCGGTAGGCAGACCGTTTTCATCGTAAACGGGTTTCAGCAGTACCACTTTATGATTTTCTCCTTTGAATTCGGGAGAAATGATATTTGCTACATTTTCTGTTGTCACAGCGAAAGAAACCAGTGTAGGAGGTACGTCGATATGTTCAAAAGTACCGCTCATGGAGTCTTTACCACCGATGGCAGCGATTTCCAGACCTTTCTGAGCCATAAACGCACCCAGCAGAGCTGCCATGGGTTTGCCCCAACGTTTAGGGTCTTTCATGGGTTTTTCGAAGTATTCCTGGAAGGACAGGTATACATCTTCAAATTTCGCGCCTGTTGCGATCAGTTTCGCGACGGATTCCACAACTGCCAGATAAGCGCTGTGGTAAGGGCTCTTTTCCGCGATGAACGGATTGTAGCCCCAAGCCATCAAAGAGCATGTCTTAGCGTCTGCTTTTTCCATAGAAACTTTGTTTACCATGGCCTGAATAGGTGTTCTCTGGTTTTTGCCGCCGAAAGGCATCAGGACTGTGCCTGCGCCGATGGTGGAGTCAAAGCGTTCAGACAGACCACGTTTGGAACAAACGTTCAGGTCGCCAGCCAGGTCCATGTAAGCATCTTTGAAATCGTCTTTGATTTCTTTATCATAGCTTTCGGGAGCCACAGGTGTGATATCGATATGTTTTTCCGCACCGTTGGAGTTCAGGAATTCACGGGAAATGTTAACGATCTTCTTATCGTTCCAGTACATTACCAGATAAGGATTTGCCTTTACTTCCGCTACAACAGTAGCTTCCAGATTTTCTGCGTAAGCCAGTTCTTTGAAGCGTTCCACATCTTCTGCCGCAACAACAACTGCCATACGTTCCTGAGATTCACTGATTGCCAGTTCTGTGCCGTCCAGACCTTCATATTTCTTAGGAACAGCGTTCAGGTTGATTTCCAGACCATCTGCCAGTTCCCCGATGGCAACGGATACACCGCCGGCACCGAAGTCATTACAACGTTTGATGAGGCGAGATGCTTCCGCATTACGGAACAATCTCTGCAGTTTTCTTTCTTCGGGAGCATTACCTTTCTGTACTTCCGCGCCGCAGTTTTCCAGAGATTCCAGTGTATGGGATTTGGAGGAGCCTGTTGCACCGCCGCAGCCGTCACGACCAGTTCTGCCGCCCAGCAGGATAACGATATCGCCATCTTCGGGACGTTCTCTGCGTACATTTTCCGCAGGAGCCGCACCGATAACAGCACCGATTTCCATTCTCTTAGCCACATAGCCGTCGTGGTAGATTTCGTCTACCTGACCTGTTGCCAGACCGATCTGGTTGCCGTAAGAGCTGTAACCAGCAGCAGCTGTGGTAACGATCTTTCTCTGAGGCAGTTTGCCCTGGAGTGTTTCGGAAACGGGTGTCAGAGGATTGCCTGCACCTGTCACACGCATTGCTGCGTATACATAGGAACGACCGCTCAGAGGGTCACGGATGGCACCGCCTACGCAGGTTGCAGCGCCGCCGAAAGGTTCGATTTCTGTGGGATGGTTGTGTGTTTCGTTTTTGAACAGCAGCAGCCATTTTTCCACTCTGTCTTCCACTTCCACGTCAATTTTCACAGTACAAGCGTTGATTTCTTCGGATTCATCCAGTTTATCCAGTTTGCCCTGCTGTTTCAGGAATTTTGCCACGATGGTGCCCATATCCATCAGATTGATGGGTTTTGTTCTGCCGATAGCTTCTCTTGTTTTCAGATATTCGTCATAAGCGCTCTGAAGCAGTGCGTCTTCAAATTTCACGCTGTCGATGGTTGTCAGGAATGTGGTATGACGGCAGTGATCAGACCAGTATGTATCGATCATTTTGATTTCTGTAATGGTAGGATCTCTGTGTTCGCTCTGGAAATAAGCCTGACATACTTTGATGTCGTCCAGATCCATTGCCAGACCCTGATCCGCTACGAACTGCGCCAGTGCAGCTTCGTCCATTTCGCAGAAACCGTCCAGTGTTGCCACGGAAGTAGGAATGTCATATACCATTTCCAGTGTATCTGCTTCTGCCAGAGCTGCTTCTCTGGATTCCACAGGGTTGATGACATATTTCTTGATGGCTTCCACATCAGCGTCGCTCAGATCACCGTACAGCAGGTAAACTTTCGCGCTCTTTACCAGAGGTCTGTCCTGTTTGGAAATGATCTGGATACATTCTGCTGCGGAGTTTGCTCTCTGGTCAAACTGACCGGGCAAAAATTCCACTGCGAATACTTTCGCGCCGTCCTGAGGGATTTCTGTCAGCAGATCATCCAGCTGAGGTTCGGAAAATACCGTTGTTTTGCAGTTTTCAAACAATTCTTTGTCAATGTGTTCTACGTCGTAACGATTCAAAAGGCGCAGACCTGTCAGACCTTTGATGCCCAGCAGGTTCACCAGATCGGCTCTCAAGCCGTCTGCTTCTGTCTGCAAACCCTGTTTTTTCTCCACATAAATTCTATAAACCATAGATGTTACACCTCCGCCGCAAGGGCTTTTTTACCAATATCTTTCCGATAATATGCGTTTGCAAAACTTACGGTTTTTACCGTTTCATATGCTTTATCCACAGCTTCTGCCAATGTGTCAGCCACTTCTGTTACGCCCAGTACACGGCCGCCGCCGGTTACCAGTTTGCCGTCTTTGATTTTCGCACCAGCCACGAAGATTCTGCTGGAATCTGCGGGCAGTGTAATTTCATAGCCGGTTTCATATTTGCCAGGATAGCCTTCGGATGCCATGATGACACAGCAAGCCGCTTTGTTGCTGAATTTTACTTCAGCCTCTGCCAGTGTACCGTTGGCGATATGCTGCATGATGCTCAGCAGGTCGCTTTCCAGCAAAGGCAGAACTACCTGTGTTTCGGGGTCACCGAAACGGCAGTTGTATTCGATGACTTTCGGGCCATTGGGTGTCAGCATCAGACCAAAGTACAGGCAGCCTTTGAATGTTCTGCCTTCTTTGTTCATAGCTTCCATGGTAGGCAGGAAAATGGTTTTCATACATTCTTCCGCAACAGCTTCTGTATAGTAAGGGTTGGGAGCGACGGTACCCATACCGCCTGTGTTCAGACCTTTATCACCATCCAGCGCTCGTTTATGGTCCATGGAAGAAACCATGGGGATCATGGTTTTGCCGTCTGTGAATGCCAGAACGGAAACTTCGGGGCCTGTCAGGAATTCTTCCACAACAATGTGGTCACCGCTGGCACCGAATACTTTATCTTCCATGATGGTTTTTACGCCGGCTTTTGCCTGTTCTCTTGTTTCCGCAATGATAACGCCTTTGCCCAGCGCCAGACCGTCTGCTTTGATAACAGTGGGAATGGGTGCTGTTTCCAGATAAGCCAGAGCGTCTTCAGCGTTGTCAAACACTTCGTAAGCCGCTGTGGGGATGTTATATTTCTTCATAAGATTTTTGGAGAACACTTTGCTGCCTTCCAAAATCGCCGCGTTTTTGTTGGGGCCGAAGCAAGGTACGCCGATGGCTTCCAGTGCGTCAACTGCGCCCAGTACCAGAGGATCATCAGGAGCTACCACTGCGAAATCGATAGCTTTTTCCTGTGCGAATGCCACAATACCGTCAATGTCCTTCGCGCCAATATCCACACAGACTGCATCCTGTGCGATACCGCCGTTGCCGGGCAGTGCGTACAGTTCTGTCACATCTTTGTTTTCCTTGATCTTCTTCACGATGGTATGTTCTCTGCCACCGCCGCCTACAACCATAACTTTCATATATTGATTCCTCCCGTTTTCTCTCTTAGTGATGGAACAGTCTCATGCCGGTAAATGCCATAACCATGCCGAATTTGTTGCAGGTTTCGATGACATTGTCGTCACGGATGGAACCACCGGGTTCCGCAATATAAGTTACGCCGCTCTTAGCCGCACGTTCGATGTTGTCACCGAAGGGGAAGAACGCGTCACTGCCCAAAGCCACACCTTTGATGGAATCCAGATATGCTCTCTTTTCTTCTTTTGTAAGAGGTTCTGGTTTTTCGGAGAAGAATTTCTGCCATGTACCTTCTGCCAGAACGTCTTCATAGTCGTCAGAGATATAAACGTCGATGGTGTTATCTCTGTCAGGTCTGCCAACAGTAGGCAGGAAAGGCAGGTTCAGCACTTTTTCATGCTGACGCAGATGCCATACGTCCGCTTTGCTGCCAGCCAGTCTGGTACAGTGGATTCTGGACTGCTGACCTGCACCAACGCCGATTGCCTGACCGTCTTTGGCAAAGCATACGGAGTTGGACTGTGTATATTTCAGTGTGATCAGGGCGATGATCAGGTCGCGTTTTGCTGCATCAGGCAGTTCTTTGTTTTCTGTCACAATATTGTTCAGCAGTTCTTCGTCGATTTTGAAATCGTTTCTGCCCTGTTCAAATGTGATGCCGTAAACCTGTTTTCTTTCCTGTTTTTCAGGTACATAGTTGGGGTCGATTTTTACGATGTTGTAGCTGCCTTTGCGTTTGCTTTTCAGGATTTCCAGTGCTTCGGGTGTGTAGCCGGGAGCAATGATACCGTCAGAAACTTCTCTTTTCAGCAGACGAGCAGTTACTTCGTCACAAACATCGCTGAGGGCAACCCAGTCACCAAAGGAGCACATTCTGTCTGTGCCTCTTGCTCTTGCGTAAGCCAAAGCGATGGGAGAATCATCCAGACCTTCGATATCGTCTACAAAGCAAGCTTTTTTCAGTTCCGCGCTCATAGGTACGCCTACGGCTGCGGAAGTGGGGCTTACATGTTTAAAGGAGGTTGCCGCAGGCATGCCCAGGGCTTCCTTCAGTTCTTTCACCAGCTGCCAGCTGTTGAACGCGTCCAAAAAGTTGATATAACCCGGTTTGCCGTTGAGAATTTCAATGGGCAAATCACTGCCGTCCGCCATAAAGATTTTTGCCGGTTTCTGGTTGGGGTTACAACCATATTTCAATTCAAATTCTTTCATACCGCTTCTCTCCTTCTAAATTTTCAAACCTTCAATTCTGCCTGGATTTCGCCGTCATGCCACCGCTGCAAAATGGGCTGGATGGTATAAGCCACCAGTTCTTCCACCTGAGAGGCACATCTGCCGATATAACGCTTGGGATCCAGTTCCGCATAGATTTCCTCTTCTGTCAGAGGGAATGCAGGGTCGTCCACAATGCGCTGAATCAGGTCGTTGGCGCCGCCTTCCAGTTTCACTTTTGCCGCTGCCCCATGGGAATGGGTTCGCAGACGTTCGTGAAGTTCCTGTCTGTTGCCGCCTTTTTTTACAGACTGCATCAGGATATTTTCTGTCGCCATAAAAGGCAGTTTTTCCATGACACGGCGGTTTACAACCTTATCATAGACCACAATGCCGCCAGTCACGTTGATATAGATATTTAAAATGGCATCTACTGCCAGAAACGCTTCCGCAATGGAAATACGTTTATTTGCTGAGTCATCCAGAGTACGTTCAAACCACTGGGTTCCTGCTGTCAGTGCCGGATTCAGAGAATCTACAATGACATATCTTGCCAGTGCGGAAATACGCTCACTGCGCATGGGATTGCGCTTGTAAGGCATTGCGGAAGAACCGATCTGATTCTTTTCAAAAGGCTCCTCCATTTCCTCAAAGGACTGCAAAATACGCATGTCATTAGAGAATTTATAAGCGCTCTGGGCAAAGCCGGACAGAACAGAAAGGAAATAAGCGTCTACTTTTCTGGAATAAGTCTGACCGGAAACGGGAACCACGCCGGGGAATCCCATTTCATCGGCAATCATGGTTTCCATTTTCTTGATTTTTTCCTCATCACCGTCAAAAAGCTCCATAAAGCTTGCCTGTGTGCCTGTGGTGCCTTTGGAACCCAAAAGCAGCAGCTTGTCCAAACGATGCTCCAGTTCCACCACGTCCTGAGAAAGTTCATACATCCACAGAGCCACACGTTTGCCCACGGTAGTCAGCTGTGCAGGCTGCAAATGGGTATAAGCAAGACAGGGCATGTCCTTATATTCCATGGCGAAATCAGACAGGTTTTTCAGCACCTGCGCCGCTTTCTTCAGAATGATTTCGGAAGCCTTCCGCAGGATAATGATGTCTGTATTATCCCCTACATAACAGCTTGTTGCGCCCAGATGGATGATGGGTTCTGCCGCAGGACACTGTTTCCCAAAAGCGTATACATGGCTCATCACGTCATGGCGAACGATACGTTCTCTTTCTTCCGCCACTTCGTAATTGACGTCGTCTTTGAAAGCCTCCATCTGTACAATCTGTTCATCTGTAATATCCAAACCCAATGCTTTTTCCGCCCGTGCCAATGCAATCCAAAGTCTGCGCCATGTGCGGAATTTAAACTGTTCAGAAAATACTTCCTGCATTTCCTTGCTGGCATAACGGGTAGAAAAAGGTGAAATATAAATTTCCTTGTTTTCGTGCATCCTGTACTCCTCTTTTGATTTATTTGTTTTTGTTGATCATTCTGTTTTCCACAGCGCCTGTTTCCAGATCGATGTAGCGAACATAAATGGAGATTTTGTTCTGTTCATTCAGGTTTTCCCAGATTTCATTCAGGAATGTGTCGATGTCATCGGGAATTGCCACACGTTCGGGTTCACCCTGGAATGTAGGCAGGGGATTGCCGTCGCAAGCATAAGTATGGATGAAGTGACCCAGACCTGCTGTTGCAGCGTAGGAGAAGGTGTAGCGGTTGCATGCGCTGCCTTCTGCGTCTGCGCTTTTCAGGATACTCATTTTGTATGCGAAATCTTTTTCCCCGAATGTGAGCATACCACTGATTCTAGGGGTAAAGTTAGGTGCGTCAGGTTCAAATTCTCTTGTTTCCAGAGCTTCTTCGAATGTTTTGCCGTCTTTGATGAAGTCATAAACGGTGTCTGTCTGGTCGCCGTTTGTAACGATCAGTTTGTTTTCCCATTTTTTGATGGGGGAATAAATGATCAGGGAAGGATCTTCCACTTTGGAAACATCAAAGGGTTCGATGATGACTTCATCGCCTTTTTCGATAAACACACGGTTACGGCTGTTTTCGCTGCGACCCATGATGAAGTAAGCCACTGCAGCTTTTTTGGCATCTGCTGTTTTGCCGATGACAATGCCTCTGCCCACATAAGCGTTATCTTTCACCAGTGTAGCCATAGAATCTTTTCTGTAAATATCCATGAAAATTATCTTCCTTTCTGCAATTCTTTGGAAACCTGCTCTGTGGCACGAGGCAGCAGAATCCATTCCGCTTCCTCCATGACACGGCGCTGGAGCACTTCCGGTGTATCTCCATCTTTGACCTCAACGGCTTTCTGCATGAGAATTTCGCCGCCGTCAGGGATTTCATTGACATAATGCACCGTTGCCCCTGTCACTTTCACCCCATAAGCCAAAGCCGCTTCGTGGACTTTCAGGCCATAATACCCTTTTCCGCAGAAAGAAGGGATCAAAGAGGGGTGGATATTGATGATCCGCTTAGGGAAAGCGGAAGTAAAGTTTTCACTCAGAATGGACATGAAGCCTGCCAAAACGATGAGCTCGATGCCATATTCTTTCAGAACTTCTTTGACCTTTTCTTCATAAGCCAGCTGGGAATCAAATTCCTTTCTGACAACCACAGCGGAAGGAATGTTGTTTTCCGCCGCTCTTGTCAGGGCATAAGCCTTATGGTTGCTGGCAAGAACCAGGGCGATTTCGCCGCTTTGCAGGATGCCGCTTTTCTGGGCATCGATCAATGCCTGCAAATTGGTGCCGCCGCCGGAAACAAAAACTGCGATTTTTGTTTTCAGCATATCACCACGCCCTCCTCGGAAGGAATGATTTCGCCCATGATATAAGCGTCTTCACCGTTTGCTTTCAGGATTTCCAGTGCTTTTTCAGCGTCTGCTTTGGCAACCACGACACTCATACCAACGCCCATGTTAAATGTGTTGAACATGTCACGTTCGGGGATGTTGCCTTTTTCCGCCAACAGTTTGAAGATGGGAGGAATACGCAGTGCGCTCTTGTCGATTTTCGCACCGAAGCCTTTGGGGATGCTTCTTGGAATGTTTTCATAGAAGCCGCCGCCTGTGATATGAGAAACTGCTTTTACTTTCACTTCTTCGAACAGTGCCAGCATAGGTTTTACATAGATTTTTGTAGGTGCCAGCAGTGTTTCGCCCAGGGATTTGCCGCCCAGTTCTTCCATAGGTGTTTTGATGTCTGCATTTTCCACATCAAATACACGACGAACCAGAGAGAAACCGTTGGAATGTACGCCGCTGGAAGGCAGTGCGATGACAACGTCGCCAGCTTCCATGGTTTTGTTGTCCAGGATTTTGTCTTTGTCTACAACGCCTACTGCAAAACCAGCCAGATCGTATTCATCTTCTGGATAGAAACCGGGCATTTCTGCTGTTTCACCGCCGATGAGAGCAGCGCCGGACTGTACACAGCCTTCTGCTACGCCGGAAACGATGGCAGCTACTTTTTCAGGGAAGTTTTTGCCTACGGCAATATAGTCCAGAAAGAACAGAGGTTTTGCGCCGCAGCAAATGATGTCGTTGACACACATAGCTACACAGTCGATACCTACTGTGTCATGTTTGTCCATCAAAAACGCCAGTTTCAGTTTTGTACCAACGCCGTCAGTACCGCTTACCAGTACGGGTTTTGTGATGCCTGTCAGATCCATTTCAAACAGACCGCCGAAACCGCCGATATCGGACATTGCACCTGCTGTTACGGTTCTTGCAATGTGTTTTTTCATCAGTTCCACTGCCTGATACCCAGCGGTAATATCCACACCTGCTGCTTTATAGCTTTCACTTTGACTTTTCATGATTGTTGCTCCTTTCGCTCAGCTTGCCTTCAAATCTGTTCTTGCACGTTTCTTTTGGAACTTCTGTGGGATAATTCCCATCAAAGCAGGCGGCGCAGTATCCGCAGCCCTTGGGAGTGCCCATGAGCATGCCCAGATGGTCCAGATTCAGATAGCCGATGCTGTCCGCACCGATGATATCCCGAATCTCGTCCATGGTATGATTCACCGCAATGAGGTTTTCCTGGGAATCCACATCTGTTCCGTAATAACAAGGGAATAAAAACGGTGGTGCGGAAGAACGGACATGGACTTCTTTTGCCCCTGCTTCCCGCAGCAGTTTAACGATCCTTGCAGAGGTGGTGCCTCTAACAATGGAGTCGTCCACCATAACCACGCGTTTTCCCCTGATAGTTTCTGATATTACATTCAACTTGATCTTTACTTTATCCTCCCTGGCCTTCTGTCCCGGCGCGATAAAGGTACGACCGATATATTTGTTCTTGATAAATCCCATGCCGTAAGGAATGCCGGACTGTCTGGCATATCCAATGGCTGCGTCGATACCGGAATCCGGCACACCAATGACAACATCCGCCTGTACGGGATGTTCCATGGCAAGACAGGCACCTGCCGTTACTCTGGCATGATGTACGCTGACGCCGTCGATTCTGGAATCGGGTCTAGAAAAATAAATATGCTCAAAAATACACAAATGCTTCTCCGCTTCGCCCATATGGTCGGAAATGGTACGGATTTCATCGCCGTCAAAGACCACGATTTCACCGGGTTCTACATCCCGCACAAAGGCTGCGCTGACTGCATCCAGCGCGCATGTTTCCGAAGCAATGACGTAAGTCCCTTCTTTTGTGACACCATAGCAGAGAGGATGGAATCCATGAGGATCTCTTGCCGCAATCATCTTGGTTGCAGACATGACCACCAGAGAGTAAGCCCCCTTAATGCGATACATTGCCTGATTGACCGCCTCCTCGATGGAAGGTGCTTTCAGCCTTTCCTTGGTAATGATGTAGGAAATGACTTCTGTATCGCTGGTGGTGTGGAAAATGGAACCTTCCAGCTCCAGTTCCCGCCGCAGTTCAAAGGAATTGACCAGATTGCCGTTATGTGCCAGAGCCATTGCTCCTTTCACATGGTTCACAACAATGGGCTGGGCATTGATTCTGCCCCCGCCGCCGGTTGTGCCATAGCGCACATGACCCACTGCCATGTTCCCTTCCCCCAGATGCTCCATCACTGCCGGGGTAAACACATCATTGACCAGACCGCCGTCCTTATGATATGTGAACACGCCCTCGTCGTTGACTACAATCCCACAGCTTTCCTGTCCCCGATGCTGCAAGGCAAACAAACCGTAATATGCCGTAGATGCAACCGAGGTTTTCTCCTTGGCATATACACCAAAAACGCCGCATTCTTCATGGATCTTATTCATTTTTCCAGCTCCTTGTTCCGCCTGTCTTTTCTGACAGGGGTTCTTTTGTATCTGTGTTTATTTCGTATGTATCTGAATCAGTGGTTGTATTTTGCTTCCACTGCTTTGTTCTTTTCCAATACTTTTGCTGCTGCTTCCGCTCTGGCCGCATCCAGTTTTGCTGCCAGTTCCGCATCAGATGCACCCAGTACCTGGATTGCCAGCAGAGCCGCGTTTTCTGCGCCGTCAATGGCTACTGTTGCAACAGGAATACCGCCGGGCATCTGTACGGTAGAAAGCAGTGCATCCAGACCGTCCAGTGTAGAGGATTTTACAGGAATGCCGATTACAGGCAGTGTTGTGTTGGCTGCAATGGCGCCTGCCAGATGAGCTGCCTTGCCTGCTGCCGCGATGATGGCACCAAAGCCGTTGGCTCTTGCCTGCTGTGCAAACTCTTTCGCTTCTACGGGAGTTCTGTGTGCAGAATATACATGCACTTCATAAGGCACACCAAATTTGTCCAGTGTTGTCATTGCCTTTTCCAATACAGGAAGATCACTGTCGCTGCCCATTACAATACCGATTTTTTTCATGGATAAACCTCCTCAAAAATAATACAAATTCCATTTGCAGACGCAAAAAAGGACAGTCTGATTCCTTGGCGGAAACAGAACTGCCCAGACGGTCGACAAAAAGCAGCACGCTTTCCTTCTTTTCTCCTCATTGACAGCAAAAAAGCGATATTTCCATTCATCAAAAACACCGCCGACCACCATCACATAGAAGAAACAGACCGAAGAAATTCCGTTAAGCCCGGCAATTATAAAAATATCCGCCAGGCAGTACTGCACTGCTTAGAAAAAATTCCAATTTTCTGCTCCCCTGTGGTCTCCCACCAATCCGTCAGTTACAGAAAACCGCTTTATTTGACAAGTTCAGTCTAACACATTTTCCAATTTCCTGTCAATGAAGGGGGAAGAATTTTCTCGGAAAGAAATGCTTGACAGAGCCAAATCCCTATGATATACTACTGACAATTTGTAAAGAAATACATAACAACCATGCAGACAGAAGAAAGGAGAGAAATACATTGAACTACATTTTATCCAATGCAAACGTATTTATGCAGGGCGAATTTGTAAAATCCAACGTATTTGTCAACAATGGTATCATTACCGATATTTCTTCCGCCGCACCCACAAAAGGCAGCGTTGTTTTCGATTTGGAAGGTTTCGCTATCTTTCCCGGTTTCATTGATGTCCATACACATCTGAGAGAACCGGGATTTTTTTATAAAGAGACCATCCGTACCGGTACACAGGCGGCAGCACACGGCGGTTACACCACCATTTGCGCTATGCCAAACCTGAATCCAGTGCCCGATTGTGCCGAAACACTGGCACCTCAGCTGGAAGCCATCGAAAAAACCGCTTTGATCGAAGTCCTGCCTTATGGTGCCATCACCTATGGTGAAAAAGGCGAAGCTCTTGCGGATTTTGATGCACTGGCACCTCATGTTTGTGCCTTTTCCGATGATGGACGAGGTGTACAAAGTGACGAAATGATGCGCCAGGCTATGAAAAAAATCAAACAACTTGACAAAATGGTAGCCGCACACTGCGAAGTCAACGAACTGCTCAATGGCGGCTATATTCATGCAGGCGAATATTGTGCGCAGCACGGACACAAAGGTATCTGCTCCGAAAGTGAATGGAAGCAGATCGAACGTGACATCGCCCTGGTGAGAGAAACAGGATGTGACTATCACGTCTGCCACATCTCCACCAAAGAAGGTGTTGAGCTCATCCGTCAGGCGAAAAAGGAAGGGCTTCCCGTTTCCTGCGAAACAGGCCCTCATTATCTGGTATTGACCGATATGGACTTGCAGGAGGACGGCAGATTCAAAATGAATCCCCCTCTGCGCAGCAAGGCGGATCAGGATGCCCTCATCGCAGGCATTCTGGACGGCACCATCGACATGATCGCCACCGACCATGCCCCTCACTCCGCTGAGGAAAAAAGCAAAGGTCTGGCAAAGAGCATGATGGGTATTGTAGGACTGGAAACAGCCTTCCCCATTTTGTATACCAATCTGGTGAAAAAAGGAGTTCTTACCTTAAATATGCTCATTGATCTGATGCACACAAATCCGTCCAAACGTTTCGGCATCGGCACACCTCTTGCTGTTGGCATGCCTGCCAACCTGACCGTGTACGATCTGAACGAAACATACACCATTGACCCTGCGGAGTTCTGCTCCATGGGCAAAAGCACACCCTTCACCGGCTGGGAAGTATCCGGCAGATGTAAACTGACCATGTACAAAGGTATTCCTGTATGGGAAGAAAATCTGGACAGCCGGAAAACAACCATATTATAATAAATTCAGGTAACTAGGAAATTTTATATATAATTCTTAAGGAGGAATTACAATATGCCAAAGAGAACTGACCTCAAAAAAATTCTGATTATCGGCTCCGGCCCCATCGTGATCGGACAGGCTGCCGAATTTGACTATGCAGGCACACAGGCTTGCCTTGCGCTGAAAGAAGAAGGCTATGAAGTAGTACTGGTAAACTCCAACCCTGCTACCATCATGACAGACACAACCATTGCAGACAAGGTTTACATGGAACCCCTGACACTGGAATATGTTGCAAAAATCCTGCGTTATGAACGTCCCGACGCTATCGTTCCCGGTATCGGCGGTCAGACAGGTCTGAATCTGGCAATGCAGCTGGAAAAGAAAGGTGTTCTGAGAGAATGCCAGGTAGAACTGCTGGGCACAAGCTGCGACAGTATCGAACGCGCTGAAGACAGAGAACTGTTCAAAGAACTCTGCCAGGAAATCGGCGAACCCGTAATTCCTTCCATCATCACATACTCCGTTGAAGAAGCTATCGACGCTGCAAAAGAAATCGGCTACCCCGTTGTACTGCGTCCCGCATTCACACTGGGCGGCACAGGCGGCGGTTTTGCAAACAACGAAACCGAACTGGTAGAAATCATGGAAAACGCGCTGAAACTTTCTCCCGTACACCAGGTACTGGTAGAAAAGAGCGTAAAAGGCTACAAAGAAATCGAATTCGAAGTTATGCGTGACGGCACAGACCACGCAATCACCATCTGCGGTATGGAAAACATCGACCCCGTTGGTGTACACACAGGTGACTCCATCGTTGTGGCTCCCATCCTGACACTGAGCGATGCAGACTTCAACATGCTGCGTGACAGTGCTCTGAAAATCATCCGCGCACTGAAAATCGAAGGTGGTTGCAACGTACAGTTCGCACTGGATCCTAACTCCTCCAAGTACTACCTGATCGAAGTTAACCCTCGTGTATCTCGTTCCTCCGCTCTGGCATCCAAAGCAAGCGGTTACCCCATCGCCCGTGTAACAGCTAAGATCGCTGTTGGTATGACACTGGACGAAATTAAGATCTCCGAAACAAACGCAAACTTCGAACCCGCTCTGGACTATATCGTAGCGAAAATGCCTCGTTTCCCCTTCGACAAATTCGCAACAGCAGCAAACACACTGGGCACACAGATGAAAGCTACCGGCGAAGTTATGGGTATCGGCAGAACCATCGAAGAATGTCTGCTGAAATCTATCCGCTCTCTGGAAATCGGTGTTTGCCACCTGTACATGGACAAATTTGACAACACACCCAACGAAGAACTGCTGGACTACATCGCTAAGAGCCCCGATGACAGAATCTATGCCATCGCACAGCTGATCCGCAACGGTGTATCTCTGGATGACATCTTCGAAGCAACCAAGATCACAAAATACTTCCTGGAAGTAATGAAAAACATCGTTGACTACGAAACAGTACTGGCTGAAAACGTTGGCAACGTTGAAATCCTGAAAACAGCGAAGAAAATGGGCTTCTCCGATAAATTCATCGCAAAACTGTGGAACTGGAAAGAAGTTGAAGTATTCAACCTGAGAAAAGAACAGAAAATGTTCCCTGTTTACAAAATGATCGAAACAAGCGGCTGCGGCGGCTATATCCCTTACTTCTACTCCACATACGAAGAAGGCAATGAATCCCGCCTGAGCGACAAGAAGAAAATCATCGTACTGGGTTCCGGCCCTATCCGTATCGGTCAGGGTGTCGAATTCGACTACTCCACAGTACATGCTGTAACAACCATCAAACAGTATGGTTATGAATCCATCATCATCAACAACAACCCTGAAACTGTATCCACAGACTACACAACCAGCGACAAGCTGTACTTCGAACCTCTGACAACAGAAGACGTTATGAACATCGTAGAAATGGAACAGCCTCTGGGCGTTATCGCTTCCCTGGGCGGTCAGACAGCTATTAACCTGGCACAGCCTCTGATGGAACGCGGCGTAAAAATCATCGGCACAGACGTTGCTGCTATTGAAAGAGCAGAAAACAGAGATTCCTTCGAAAAGATCATGGAAGAACTGCACATTCCTCAGCCTAAGGGCCAGGCAGTTACAAACATCGAAGACGGCGTAAAAGCAGCAGAAGAAATCGGCTATCCCGTACTGGTTCGCCCCAGCTACGTTCTGGGCGGTCGTGCAATGCAGATCGTTGCGAACGAAGAATCCCTGCGTTCTTACCTGAAAACAGCCGTTAAGATCAACGAAGATCAGCCCGTACTGGTTGACAAATATATCCAGGGCAAAGAACTGGAAGTAGACGCAGTATGCGACGGTTACGACGTATTTGTTCCCGGTATCATGGAACACGTAGAAAGAACCGGCGTACACTCTGGTGACTCCATCAGCGTATACCCTACATTCAGCGTATCCGCAAAAGCAAAAGGCACCATCCTGGAATACACCAAGAAACTGGGTCTGGGCATCGGCATCCGCGGTCTGTTCAACATCCAGTTCATCGTGGACAAGAACGATGATGTATACGTAATCGAAGTAAACCCTCGTTCCTCCAGAACTGTACCTTTCCTGTCCAAAGCAACAGGTTACTCTCTGGCAGACATCGCGACACTGGTAATCCTGGGCAAGACTCTGAAAGAACAGGGCATCTTCGGTATCTACCCAGACGAAAAGAACAGATGGTATGTAAAAGTTCCCGCATTCTCCTTCTCCAAACTGCACGGTATGGACACTTACCTGTCCCCCGAAATGAAATCCACAGGGGAAGCAATCGGTTACGACAACAAACTGAACCGCGCACTGTATAAAGCGCTTCAGGCTTCTGGCATGAACATCCTGAACTATGGTACAGTATTTGCTACCATCGCAGACAAAGATAAAGAAGAAGCACTGCCTCTGATCCGTCGTTTCTACGAACTGGGCTTCAACATCGAAGCAACCAAAGGCACAGCTGAATTCCTGAAAGAACATGGCATCCGCACAAGAGTAAGAGCGAAAATCAGCGACGGCAGCGATGAAATCATCGAATCCATCCGTCACGGCTATGTAAGCTATGTAATCAACACCAGAGACATCAACGACATGCAGAACAGCGATGGCTGGGAAATCCGTCAGTGCGCCGTAGAAAACAACGTAACCATGTTCACAGCACTGGATACTGTTCGTGTTCTGCTGGATGTTCTGGAAGAAACAACACTTTGCATCTCTACCATCGACGCATAATCTAGGAGGTACGTCGTGAAGCAGTCTATCTTTACTGTAAAAAGCAATCAGCATCTGACCGACACAGTATTGAAAATGGTTTTGGCAGGGGATACCTCTGCCATCACCGCTTCCGGTCAGTTCGTGAATATCAAACTGGATGGTTTTTTCCTGCGTCGTCCCATTTCTGTATGTGACTACAACGAAAAAACCCTGACCATCCTTTACAAAGTGGTTGGCAAAGGCACACAGTACCTTTCCACACTGGCAGCCGGCAAACAGCTGGACATCCTGACAGGTCTTGGCAACGGCTATGACACCAGCAAAAGCGGTATGCGTCCCCTGCTCATCGGCGGCGGCGTAGGGGTTCCTCCCATGTACCGTCTGGCAAAAAATCTGCTGGAAGAAGGCAAAAAGCCTGAAGTGATCCTGGGCTTCAACACCAAAGCGGAAGCCTTTTATGTAGATGAATTCCGTGCCCTGGGCGTACCCGTTCATGTAGCAACGGCAGACGGCTCTCTGGGTACAAAAGGCTTTGTCACCGATGTGGTGAAAACACTGAAAGACTACACTTATTTCTACACCTGCGGCCCCGAACCCATGCTGAAGGCTCTTTCCGATGTGACAGAAACCAGCGGCCAGCTCAGCTTTGAAGAACGCATGGGCTGCGGCTTCGGCGCATGCATGGGATGCAGCTGTGAAACAAAATACGGCAACAAACGTATCTGCAAAGACGGCCCTGTACTGGAAAAGGAGGAAATCAAGTGGTAAACACAAAAGTAACACTCAGCGGTATTACGCTGGATAACCCCGTGATTCCCGCCAGCGGTACTTTCGGCTATGGCTACGAATTTGCGGAACTGTATGATATCAACATTCTGGGTTCCTTCTCTTTCAAAGGGACTACCAGAGAACCCCGTTTCGGCAACCCTACACCCCGTATTGCGGAATGCACCGCGGGGCTCATCAATTCCGTAGGGCTCCAGAACCCCGGCATTGACAAAGTTATTTCCGAAGAACTGCCCAAAATGCGCAAGTGCTTCCATAAACCTGTCATTGCCAACATCAGCGGTTTCTCCGTTGACGAATACGCTTACTGCTGCGAACGCATCGACAAAGAAGATCAGGTTGGCATCATCGAAGTCAATGTAAGCTGTCCTAATGTACATCATGGCGGCATGGCATTCGGAACCAGCCCCGAAGCAGCGGCAGAAGTAACCAGAGCCGTAAAGGCAGTAACCACAAAACCCGTTTACATCAAACTGAGCCCCAATGTAACAGACATTGCGGCTGTTGCAAAAGCATGTGAAGAAGCAGGCGCAGACGGCATCAGCCTCATCAACACCATGATGGGCATGCGCATCAATCTGAAAACAAAACGCCCTGTAATCGCCAACAAAATGGGCGGTTTCTCCGGCAGTGCCATCTTCCCTGTGGCTGTTCGCATGGTATATCAGGTAGCGGAAGCCGTAAACATCCCCATCATCGGTATGGGCGGTGTTTCCTCCGCAGAAGATGTCATCGAAATGATGCTGGCAGGCGCTACTGCCGTACAGGTAGGCGCAGCCAATCTGGTAGACCCCTTCGCATGCAAAAACATCATCGAAGACCTGCCCCGCGTCATGGAGCAGTATGGTATCAAAGATCTGAATGAAATCATTGGAGGTGCTCACAAATGAACAGAGATGTCATCATCGCTTGTGACTTCAACAGCAAGGAAGAACTCTACACCTTCCTGGATCGCTTCACAGAAGAAAAACCCTTCCTGAAAATCGGTATGGAACTGTTCTATGCGGAAGGTCCCGAAATCGTAAGAGAAATCAAGGCAAGAGGCCATAAGATCTTCCTGGATCTGAAGCTGCACGATATTCCCAACACTGTAAAAAAAGCTATGGCAGTCCTGTCCCGTCTGGATGTTGACATGTGCAACGTACATGCCGGCGGCACCATCGCTATGATGGAAGCAGGTCTGGAAGGCCTGACCCGCCCCGATGGCACACGTCCTCTGCTGATTGCTGTTACACAGCTCACATCCACCAGTGAAGAACGTATGCAGAACGATCTGCTCATCGACAGACCTCTGGATGAAGTTGTTATGCACTATGCGGCAAACACAAAAATCGCAGGTCTGGACGGCGTTGTTTGCTCCCCTCTGGAAGCAGGCAAAGTAAAAGACGTCTGCGGCAAAGACTTTTTGACAGTAACCCCCGGCGTGCGTTTTGCCGATGGGGATAAAGGGGATCAGGTAAGAATCACCACCCCTGCAAAAGCAAGAGAAATCGGTTCTGACTACATCGTTGTAGGCAGACCTATCACACAGGCAGACGATCCCGTCGCTGCTTATAGAAGATGTGTTTCTGAATTTTTAGGAGGCGAAAAGTAATATGACAAATATGAAAAAACAGATTGCAAAAGACCTGTTATCCATCGGCGCTGTTTTCCTGCGTCCCGAAGAACCTTTCACATGGGCAAGCGGCATCAAAAGCCCCATTTACTGCGATAACCGTCTGACACTGACAGCACCTGAAGTGCGTACTCGCGTGGAAAACGCACTGGCAGAAACCATCAAAGCAGAATACCCTGACTGTGAAGTCCTGATGGGCACAAGCACAGCAGGTATCGCTCACGCTGCTATCGTTGGTCACCTGATGGGCCTGCCCATGGGTTATGTACGTTCCGGTCACAAAGACCACGGCAGACACAACCAGATCGAAGGCAGACTGGAAAAAGGCCAGAAAGTTGTTGTTGTGGAAGATCTGATCTCCACAGCAGGCAGCGCCATCGAAGTTGTAAACGTACTGCGTGAAGCAGGCGCAGACGTACTGGGTATCGTAAGCATCTTCACTTACGGCATGCAGAAAGGTCTGGATCGTCTGGCAGAAGCTAATGTGAAAAATGTCAGCCTGTCCAACTTCGACGCTGTTGCTGAAGTAGCTGCTGAAGAAGGCTACATCAAAGAATCTGACATCGCTAGACTCATTGCTTTCCGCAACAACCCCAGTGATGAAAGCTGGAGGACTGATGTGAAATGAGAAATCTGATTGATATTACAGACCTGACTATCCAGGAAATTGACGAACTGATTGCCACCGCTTGTGACATCATCGCCAATCCCGATAAATACTGCGACGCATGCCGCAGAAAAAAACTGGCTACCCTCTTTTTTGAACCCTCTACCAGAACCCGCCTGAGCTTTGAAGCGGCTATGCTGGAACTGGGCGGCAGTGTGCTGGGCTTTTCCGAAGCAAACAGCAGCTCTGCATCCAAAGGGGAAAGCGTTGCGGATACTGTACGCGTGGTAGGCTGCTATGCAGACATCATCGCCATGCGTCATCCCAAAGAAGGGGCGCCTATGGTTGCTTCCATGCACTCTCCCGTGCCCATCATCAATGCCGGTGACGGCGGTCATAACCACCCCACACAGACATTGACTGACCTGCTGACCATCCACAGAGAAAAAGGTCATTTTGATAACCTGACCGTTGGTCTGTGCGGTGACCTGAAATTCGGCCGTACCGTACATTCCCTGATTCATGCGCTGTCTCGTTACACAGGCATCCACTTTGTGCTGATTTCTCCCGAAGAACTGAGCCTGCCTTCTTACATCATTCACGATGTACTGGAGAAAAAAGGCATGTCCTACGAAGAAACACAGGATCTGGAAGCAGTTATGCCCAAACTGGACATCCTGTACATGACAAGGGTACAGCGGGAACGTTTCTTCAACGAAGCGGACTACATTCGTCTGAAAGACAGCTATATCCTGACACTGGACAAGCTGAAAGATGCCAAAGAAGATCTTTGCATCCTGCATCCCCTGCCCCGTGTCAACGAAATCGCCACCAGTGTGGATAACGACAGCCGTGCATGCTACTTCAAGCAGGCACACAACGGCAAATATATCCGTATGGCACTGATTCTGAAATTACTGGGGGTGGAAGTGTAATGCATATCGACGAAATCCAAAACGGCATTGTCATTGACCATATCAAAGCTGGCAAAGGCATGGAACTGTATCATTTCCTGCATCTGGATGAACTGGACTGCTCCGTTGCCATCCTGCGCAATGTAAACAGCCAAAAAATGGGCAAGAAAGACATCATCAAGATCGACAGCGTGCTGAATATGGATCTGGGCGTACTGGGCTACATGGACCCCGACATGACAATCAGCATCATTCAGGACGGCAAACAAGTGAAGAAATTCCATCCTGAACTGCCCGAACAGATCACAAACGTCATTTTCTGCAAAAATCCCCGCTGTATCACCACAGTGGAACAGGAAATCGACCATATCTTTAAGCTGACAGACAGAGAAAAAGGCGTTTACCGCTGCCTGTACTGTGAAAGCGAAGCAAAAAAATAAGATGCCCTTGGCATCCCATAGAAAAACAGCCAGAACATTAGGGGCTTCTTCATAAGAAAACAAAGAAAGCTGAAACTTTTGTAAAGCAAAAGATTTCAGCTTTCTTATTTATCAAGATTTCATTGGACTTATTTTCTTCTGAAGGCAGCTGTTGCAATTCCCCTTAAGAGATCAAAGAAAAGAAAAACAATGTTTTCTTAAGGAGAAATTGCTTCATTCTGGCTGTTTTTTATTTCTGTTCAATACAAAGCAATTTTGTATACACCATGCAATTTCCTTTGTAAGCCTTTCTGTGACTTTTTCTTTTCTAAAGATCAAATTCCTCACAGTTTATAAAAAATCCGTTTCTAGCCCTAAAAATAGGAAAATACAGGCATATTCTCTTTACTTTGCCAATTTCAGTGTGAAAAGGAATGTACTTCCCTCTCCCAGCTTACTTTTCACTGCCACAGTTTCTCCATGGGCCTGGATGAATTCCCGCACAATGGAAAGCCCCAGACCAGCACCGGTCTTATCTTCATTTCTGGTGGCGTCTGCTTTATAGAACCGATCAAAGATATATTTCTGATCTTCCTCACTGATACCAGCACCGTGGTCTTTCACAGAAATCAGAATTTTATTCTTTCCGGAAAATGTGGTTTCTACCTCAATGATGCTGCCTTCTTTGGAGAACTTCACGGCGTTATTCATGAGGTTATGAAGCACACGGGAAATCTTATCCTGATCCGCATGCACCATCGTTTCTTTGGCTGCAAAGGAAACTTCGATGCGCATGCCCTTTTCTTCCATCTGAGGTTCCAACACCGCACAATTTTCCCGAATGATCTCATTGAGGTCGAAGTCCGTTTCTTCCAGCACAATTTTACTGTCTTGGGCACGGCTCATATCCACAATGCCTTCCGCCAGTCTGCTGAGCCGCTGGCTTTCTTCCAGCACGATCCGCAGATAACGCTCCTGTTTTTCCGGCGGAATGGTACCATCCAGCATAGCTGTCAAAAATCCCTGAATGCTGGTCAGTGGAGAGCGAAGATCATGGGAAACATTGGCAATGAATGCCCGTCTGGACTTTTCAATATTCTCCAAGCTTTCTGCCATATGGTTGAAGCTTTCCGCCAGCTGTCCCATCTCATCGTCACTTTTGATCTCTACTCGTTTTTCAAAATTCCCGCCAGCAATTTCTTTTGCCGCCCGGTTCATATCCATCAATGGTTCTGTCATTTTCCGGGATGTCACCAGACTCACTAACGCTGTCAGCAGAAATGCCAGAAGCAGGCAGAATACACCGGCTCGATACATCTCATTCAAAGAAACTTTAATCTCTGGCATGGAGCGGCACATGAAAATGCCGGAAAGCTGCCCTTCGGAAAGGGGATAACCCACAATCAGCATGGGCGTGCCGAAAATAGAGGAAGAACCCGTTTCCAGAGAAACCACATTCCCCTCCTGAATGCCTTTCACCAATTCATCATATGCCAGCACATGCCCCAGCAGACTGCTGTCCATACCAGGGGATGCCAGAACGATGACGCCTTCTTTGTTAACCAGCAGGACGCCCGCTCCCATATAATCCTCCAACACCTGCATTTCATATGCCAGATTATTGATATTCCCCGTATTATATGCCTTATTGATGGCACCGGCGATCTTTTCTCCCTGTTCGATCAATTCCTGTTTTGTTTCCGACATATAATGGGTGGTATAGATTACAGAAAGCATCCCGCCCATCAATATGACACAAAAACTGATGGTTGCCATGTATAACAAAAATTGCTTGATTACAATGGATTTTTTAAACATAAGCATTCCTCCGAAAAGAAAAAAAACAGAAAAACATTCCAAAGAATAAAATTCATGTTATAATAAAATAGGAATGTTTTCATAAAAAACTTCCTCATTATGAAGAAAGGAGTGGCAGATGTTTCTGCCGTATGTACCATGAACAATCAAAGACCCAATCCGCCCAGAAAGAAAATCAAACCGACAGACCTTATTCTGTTTGCTGTTGCCATCTTTCTGCTCTTTATGACACCCTGGGGCAACACAAACAGCTATCATCGTCTGATGTTGTTCTTATATTTCCTTTGTGTTCTGCTTCGTTTCAGCAATATCCGCAAGCAGAAAATGCGGGAATTTGAGCATAAACGCAAAATGGAAGAACGTGCCGCTATGCAGCAGGCCACTGAAGCACTTCCTGCTGACACTGCCGAAGCCGCTCCCACAGAAGCTCTGCCTGCGCAGTCTTGTGAAAACACTTCTAAGGAAGTTCAGACAGAACCCAAAAATGAATAAAATACTGGATATGTAAGGAATCAGCCGCCTGAAAAGCGGCTGATTTTTCTATGTATCTCTTTATTTTGGACCAAATTTATAACCAACACTCCAAACGGTGCGAATGCCCCATTCATCGTCCTGATTGAGCTTTTCACGGATTCGTTTTACGTGAACATCCACGGTACGGGTATCTCCGGCGTATTCATAACCCCAGATACGGTCTAACAGCTGTTCTCTGGTAAATACCCGTTTGGGATTGGATGCCAGAAAATGAAGGAGTTCAAATTCCTTAGGCGGGAAATCCACACTCTTGCCATGGTACATCACTGTATAGTTGGAAAGATTGATTTCCAGATCAGGATAACGCAGTACCTGACCATCTTCTTCCTCACCTTTTGCACTGCCGGCTTCATAACGGCGGAGTACCGCCTTTACTCTAGCCACCAGTTCTTTGGCATCGAAGGGTTTGACGATATAATCATCTGCCCCCAATTCCAGCCCCAGCACTTTATCAAATGTTTCCCCTTTTGCTGTCAGCATAATGATAGGGACTTTGCTTGTTTTCCGCACTTCCGCGCAGACCTGATATCCATCCATGCCCGGCAGCATCAGATCCAGCAAAATCAAATCCGGCTGGTAAGTAGTCACTGCCTCCAACGCCTTTTTGCCGTCGTAAACCTCCTGTGTATCATAACCATCTTTCATCAGATACAGAGAAATCAACTCTGCAATATGCTGATCGTCGTCTACTACCAGAATTTTCTGTTTCTCACTCACGGCATTCATCTCCTTTATACCCTCGCCTTTTACTTCAGTTCTACAACCGTTACGCCGGCATCCCCTTCGCCAAAAGTACCGGGGCGCTGGCTTTTTACATGAGGATTGGTACGCAGATATTTCTGCACGCCGGCACGGAGAGCGCCGGTTCCTTTCCCATGGATAATGATGATCTGTTTCAAACCAGACAGATACGCATCATCGATATATTTATCAATATTCACAATGGCTTCATCTACCAGCTGACCGCGGCAGTCGATTTCCGCGGAAATAAACTGGCTCTTTTTCGCCTTCGCCCGTACATTGGTCTGTCTGGGCTTGGGTTCTTTGGGCTGTGGTGTATCATCCAGCATCAGTTCCGCCAGAGGCACTTTCACCTTCATGATACCCATTTGTACCATAACGTCTTTATTCTTATCCGGCGCGGAAAGAGCCACGCCATTCTGGTCAAAGGAAATAACATAAACTCTGTCCCCTGCCTGCAATTTTTCAGGCGGCTTGTGGGTAGGTTTCACCTTTTTGGACTTGAGGAAGTCTTCCTGCACGGAGGAAAGCTTTTCTTTCAGCTTTGCTCTGTTTTCCAGTGCCTTCTGCTGGTTTTTCTGCTTTGCTTCCCGGTTCATTTCCTTGATGATCTGGTCGGCTTCTTCTTTCGCCTGGGCATAAATCTGTTTTGCTTCTTCTCTTGCCTTCTGAAGGATCTTTTCTTTCTGTTCTCTTGTTTTCTCCTTCTGGCGTTCCACTTCTTTTTTCAGGCTTTCCGCTTCTCTGCGGTACTGTTCCGCACGTTCCTGCTCGAAAGCCACACTTTTCTTGCTGATTTCCAGGTCTGTGATGACATCTTCAAAACGTGCTTCGTCATGGGAAATGAATTCTCTTGCGCTATCGATGATATAATCCTGCAAGCCCAGACGTTTGGAAATGGCAAAAGCGTTACTTTTCCCGGGAATCCCGATGAGCAGACGATAAGTGGGACGGAGTGTTTCCACATCGAATTCACAGCAGGCATTTTCCACCCCTTCTGTGGAAAGGGCGTATACCTTCAATTCGCTGTAATGGGTGGTAACAGCAGTACGGATTTTCCGGTCATGGAGATAAGAAATAATAGCCATAGCCAATGCCGCACCTTCCGTAGGGTCTGTACCTGCACCCAATTCGTCGAACAGCACCAGAGAATGGTCTGTCACATCTTCCAGAATCTTGACGATATTTGTCATATGAGCGGAGAAAGTACTCAGACTCTGCTCAATACTCTGTTCATCACCAATATCCGCGAAAACTTCATCAAACACTGCCAGCTGGGAATGGTCGTTGGCAGGGATATGCAGACCTGCCTGCCCCATCAAAGAGAACAAGCCCAATGTTTTCAATGCAACGGTCTTACCACCTGTGTTAGGCCCAGTAATGAGCAGTGTGGTAAATTCTTTCCCCAGATAAATATTAATAGGCACGACGGTTTTCTTATCCAACAGAGGATGTCTGCCCTTCTGGATATTCACATAACCTTTTGTATTGAACAAAGGCTGTGTACCGTCCATGGACAGAGAAAGCTGTGCTTTTGCGAAAATAAAGTCCAGCTGTGTCAGCAGTTCCAGGTTTGCGCTGAGCTGTGCTTCATTCTGAATGACCATAATAGACAGGCTAGTAAGGATTTTTTCGATTTCCTCCCGTTCTTTCGCCTGCAATTCCTTAATTTTGTTGTTCAGCTGTACCACGCTCAAAGGTTCCATGAACACAGTAGAACCAGTATTGGACTGGTCATGTACCATACCGGGGAACACACTGCGGTATTCGCTCTTGACAGGCACACAGTATCTGTCATTTCGGATGGTGATGACAAAATCCTGAAGCATATTCCGATATGCGGAAGAAGAAATAACCCCATTCAGATGGTCTTTCACCCTGTCATTGGAAATCTTAATTTCCTTGCGGACGCTTTTCAATCCTGAACTAGCATCGTCTGCAATTTCTGTTTCAGACACAATACATCTGGTGATTTCATTTTCCAGATTGGGAATCAATGTGAGCAGTTCGAAATACTCGTCCAGACGTTCATAAGTTTCCGCCTTATTTTCATTTTTCGCGTAATTCTTCGCCTTGCGGCAAACATAGAGAAATTCTCCAATGTGCATCAATTCGGGAATGGACAGAGTCCCGCCCATTTCCGCCCGTTTCAGCTGGGGACGGATTTCCCGAAAGCCGCCGAAGGAAGGGCTGCCTTTGCGCAGCACCATGCTGACCGCTTCAGTGGTTTCCTGCTGACGCAGCACGATTTCCGACATGGAAACAGAAGGCTGCAAATGATGCGCCATTTCCTTTGCCATAGGAGAAACGGCAAATCCCGCCAGCATATTTATGATTTTATCGTATTCCAAAATACGCAATGCTTTTTCGTTCATTCCATTACCTCAATCTATACTATGCCCCTCATGGGACTGTTTTCTGACATACAAATAAGGCAGCTTACCGCCGCTTATTTTGTTATTATACCATCGGATCAGCCAAAATACATCGGCTTTTCCGAGAAATTCACAGAAATGTTACATTTCCGCCGAAACAAAAACGGAAGAATCCACCGCTTTGGCAGAATCAGGGGTATCTTCATAAGAAAACAAAGAAAGCGGAAATCCTTGTCACCCAGAGAATTTCCACTTTCTTATTTTCACTAATATTTTATTAAGCGGAAGTTGCTTCTTCCATTCGTTTTTCTTTTTTTGGGGAATTATTTCCAGAATTCGAATTCCATATCGTAAATCCGAACGGTATCGCCTTCCTGAATACCTTTTTCCTCCAAAGCTTCGATGATGCCTTTTTCTTTCAGATAACGCTGGAAGAAAGCGAAGCCCTTTTCTGTATCGATATTGGTGTAACCGATCATCTTTTCGACGCCGACACCTCTTACCACATAAACTTCGTCCTCGATTTCGATGGTGAAAGGTTCCTGATCCACTGCCACTTCGTCGTATTCTTCATATTCTTCTTCAAATACGATATCTTCAGGATAGTTTTTCAGGATTTCCGCTACTTTTGTCAGCAGTTCATCCAGACCTTTGTTGGTTGCCGCAGAAATGGGGAATACTTCGAAACCCTCTTTTTCATAAGCTTCTTTCAGTCGTTCCACATTTTCTTCGGAGCCGGGAATGTCTGTTTTGTTTGCCGCGATAACCTGAGGGCGTTTCATCAGTTCGGGATTGTATGCTTCCAGTTCCTGATTGATCTTACGCACGTTTTCCACAGGGTCGTCACCTTCTACGCCGGCAGCGTCTACCACATGGATAAACACTTTGGTACGTTCTACATGACGCAGGAATGCATGTCCCAGACCAACGCCTTCGCTGGCGCCTTCTACCAGACCGGGAATATCAGCCAGTACGAAGGAATCGCCGTATCTGCCTTCTACCACGCCCAGATTGGGAGCCAGTGTGGTAAAGTGATAGTTTGCGATTTTAGGGTTCGCGTTTGTTACCATGGACAGCAGTGTAGATTTGCCAACATTAGGGAAACCAATCAAACCAACGTCTGCGATAAGTTTCAGTTCCAGAATGACGTCATATTCTTTTGCCACTCTGCCGGGTTCTGCATAACGGGGTGCCTGTCTGGTGGGTGTTGCGAAGTGCTGATTGCCCTTGCCGCCTTTACCGCCGTGAATCAGGATTTTTTCTTCCCCGTGTTTGGTAATATCCGCCATGATCTTGCCGCTTTCCGCTTCACGGATAACAGTACCAACAGGCACTTTGATGACAACGCTTTCGCCGTCTTTACCAAAACAGTTGCGTTTGCCGCCGTCCTGACCGTTGCCAGCCTTGAACATTCTCTTATAACGGAAGTCCATAAGGGTACCCATGCTTTCGTCCCCTACAAAAATAACGTCGCCGCCTCTGCCGCCGTCGCCGCCATCCGGGCCGCCGTGGGTAATATATTTCGCACGGAAGAAAGAAACCATACCATTGCCGCCGTTGCCGCCTTTTACATGAATCTTGACTCTATCTACAAACATATTCTCACCTCGTATCCTTTCTCTTTCTTTCAAAACCTCTTTCGTCAGAAGCAAACTGTTTTGCTTTTCACGAAAAAGGCTTCAAATGATATCATTTGAAGCCTTCAACATTCTTATTCAGCGATTTCAACAGGGTATACGGAAACCTGTTTTTTATCTCTGCCTTTTCTTTCATATTTTACACGACCGTCAACCAAAGCGAACAGTGTATCGTTGCCGCCTTTGCCTACGTTCACACCGGGATGGATTTTAGTACCACGCTGTGTGTATAAAATATTGCCTGCCAGTACAAACTGACCGTCTGCACGTTTTGCACCCAATCTCTTAGCGTTGGAGTCACGACCGTTCTTTGTGGAACCGCCGCCTTTGTGGTGCGCGAAGAACTGAAGGTTCAATCTGAACATACTT